>Ga0247742_10000313_pt1 | contig 41073 bp, 35 predicted proteins | sample UWRJL208509C2_FD_180944 | JGI IMG/M metagenome (GOLD analysis project Ga0247742, IMG submission 180944) | Plant litter microbial communities from Arlington Agricultural Research Station in Wisconsin, United States - UWRJ-L208-509C-2 | ecosystem: Environmental > Terrestrial > Plant litter >...
TTGTTCATCGCGCTTTTCTCAAGCTGACGAATACGCTCGGCCGACACGTTGTACTTCTGCGCGAGGTCGTGCAACGTAGCTTTCTCTTCAGCCAACCAGCGCTGATAGAGAATGTCACGGCTACGGTCGTCCAGCACTTCCAGCGCTTCGTGCAGGTTGTGGTTGGAGTTGTCGCTCCAGTCGGCATCTTCCAGTTGACGCGCCGGGTCGTACCGGTGGTCTTCCAGGTAGTTGGCCGGCGACTGGAAGGCGCTGTCGTCATCCGCTTCGGCGGCCGGGTCGAACGCCATGTCGTGGCCGGTCAGGCGACTTTCCATCTCGCGCACTTCGCGCGGCTCCACCCCGAGGCTCTCAGCCACGCGATGGACTTCTTCGTTGTTCAGCCACGCCAGACGTTTCTTCTGGCTGCGCAGGTTGAAGAACAGCTTGCGCTGCGCCTTGGTGGTCGCAACTTTCACGATCCGCCAGTTGCGCAAGATGAATTCGTGAATTTCAGCCTTGATCCAATGCACCGCAAAGGACACCAGGCGCACGCCCATTTCCGGGTTGAAGCGCTTGACCGCTTTCATCAAGCCAACGTTACCTTCCTGGATCAGGTCAGCCTGGGCCAGGCCGTAGCCGGAATAGCTGCGGGCAATGTGTACGACAAATCGCAGGTGGGCGAGCACCATCTGCCGAGCCGCCCCCAAATCCTGCTCATAATAGAGACTCTCGGCCAGTTCACGCTCCTGCTCTGGCGTCAGCAATGGAATGCTGTTCACCGTGTGCACATAGGCTTCCAGGTTTGCGCCTGGGACCAGAGCATAAGCAGGTTGCAAAGAAGTGGTCATACGAAAAAACCTCCGACTTACATAACTCGTGCAGTTCAGCACTGCGAAAATTGACCGGGAACCGAAAGACAAGTTCCCATACACGCTGAAAGGTCAATACGAGCAAAAAGACATTACTTCGGCGCAAGTTCCCTTAAATGCCTCGCTACCGCAATCCATGCACCGATATACCCCAACAGCACCGCGCCAAGCAAGAGCGACAGACCGTCGGCAACTGGCACGCCGGCCAGCGCAAAATCACTGCCGTACAAACCGGCCAGCCCCACAACGGCATCGTTCAGCCAATTCAGACCGAACGCCAAGACGCCCCAAGACAGAATCCCTGCACCGAAGCCATATAGCGCGCCCATATACAGAAAAGGCCTGCGTACATAGCTGTCCGTGCCGCCGACGAGTTTAATCACTTCTATCTCGGTGCGGCGGTTTTCGATATGAAGACGAATGGTATTACCTATCACCAAAAGTAATGCAGACACCAACAGCACCGTCAGACCGAAGACAAACCGGTCGCCGAGCTTGAGGATCGCTGCCAGACGCTCAACCCAGACTAAATCAAGTTGCGCCTGTTGTACCTTCGGCAGCTCGGAAAGTCTTTGTCGTAATGCTTCAAGGGCCGGCTTGTCGACTTCGTTCGGCGTGACCAGCACCACCCCCGGCAACGGATTGTTTGGCAATTCCTTGAGCGCTTCGCCCAGGCCCGACTGCTGCTGGAATTCTTCGAGAGCCTGATCGCGGCTGATGTATTCGGCCTCGGCCACGCCCGGCATGCCTTTGATCTGCTCGCGCAACGACTCGCCTTCGGCGGGACTCGCATCGAGTTGCAGGTACAGCGAAATCTGCGCAGCGCGCTGCCAGGAACCGCCCAGGCGCTCGACGTTGCTCAGTAGCAGCGACAAGCCCATCGGCAGACTCAGCGCCACCGCCATTACCAGACAGGTGAAGAAGCTGCCGATCGGTTGCTTGCCCAAACGGCGCAGGCTGTCCAGCAGGCTGGCACGATGGCTTTCGACCCAGGCGCGAAACAGTGTCGCGAAGTCCGGGCCATCGTCATCGTCGTGTTTTTTCTTTTTTTGCGGCTGCGGATCGGCAGCCTTCGGGGCCACCCGCTCGGAAACCTTGGGACTGCGCGTCGCACTCATACCCCGGCCTCCCCGTCGCCGATCAGTCGGCCACGTTGCAGGGTCAGCATGCGATGGCGCATGCGGGCGATCAGCGCCAGGTCGTGACTGGCAATCAGCACGCTGGTGCCGAGGCGGTTGATGTCTTCGAACACGCCCATGATTTCGGCGGCCAGGCGCGGGTCGAGGTTACCGGTGGGCTCGTCCGCCAGCAGCAGGGCCGGGCGATGGACGATGGCGCGGGCGATGCCGACCCGCTGTTGCTGGCCGGTGGACAGGTCGCCGGGGTACAGATCGGTTTTATCCGACAGCGCCACTCGCTCCAGGGCCGAATCCACGCGTTTGACGATTTCGGCCTTGGATAACCCGAGAATCTGCAGCGGCAAGGCCACGTTGTTGAACACGGTGCGATCGAACAGCAACTGGTGGTTCTGGAACACCACGCCGATTTGCCGGCGCAGGTAAGGAATCTGCGCATTGCTGATGGTGCTCAGGTCCTGCCCGGCGAGCAGCAACTTGCCGGTGGTGGGACGCTCCATCGCCAGCAGCAGGCGCAGCAAGGTGCTTTTGCCGGCGCCGGAATGCCCGGTGACAAACAAGAACTCGCCGCGACGGACTCGAAAGCTCAGCTCATGCAAGCCGACGTGACCGTTCGGATAGCGCTTACCGACCTGTTCGAAACGAATCATGAACGCTCCCGCTCGGCAAACAGTGCCTGGACAAAGGGTTCGGCTTCAAAGGTACGCAGGTCATCGATGCTTTCACCGACGCCAATGTAGCGAATCGGCAGGCCGAACTGCTTGGCCAGGGCGAAAATCACCCCGCCTTTGGCCGTGCCGTCGAGCTTGGTCAGGGCCAGGCCAGTCAGCGCCACCGTCTGGTGGAACTGCTTGGCCTGATTGATCGCGTTTTGCCCGGTGCCGGCATCCAGCACCAAGAGCACCTCGTGCGGCGCATCGGCGTCGAGCTTGCCGATTACCCGACGGACCTTTTTCAGTTCTTCCATCAGGTTGTCTTTGGTGTGCAAGCGACCGGCGGTGTCGGCGATCAGCACATCGATGCCCCGGGCCTTGGCCGCTTGCACCGCATCGAAGATCACCGAAGCCGAATCCGCGCCAGTGTGCTGGGCAATCACCGGGATCTTGTTGCGCTCGCCCCAGACCTGCAATTGCTCGACTGCCGCGGCACGGAAGGTATCCCCCGCCGCGAGCATGACCTTCTTGCCTTCCAGTTGCAGTTTCTTCGCCAGCTTACCGATGGTGGTGGTCTTGCCAGCGCCGTTGACGCCCACCACCAGAATCACGAATGGTTTGTGCTGCGAAGCGATGACCAGCGGCTGTTCAACCGGTTTGAGCATGGCCGCCAGTTCCGCTTGCAGCGACTTGTACAGCGCATCGGCGTCGGCCAACTCCTTGCGAGCGACTTTCTGGGTCAGGCGTTGAATGATCACCGAAGTGGCTTCGACGCCAACATCGGCGGTCAACAGGCGGGTCTCGATGTCTTCGAGCAACTCGTCGTCGATGATTTTCTTGCCGAGGAACAGGCTGGCCATGCCTTCGCCGATGCTGGCGCTGGTCTTCGACAGGCCTTGCTTCAAGCGGGCAAAGAAGCCGGCCTTGGTTTCTTCGCTGCGGGCCGGCGCGGTCGGTGCTTCGGCGACCACGGGCGCGGGTTCCGGCTCGACAAACGCGGCGATCACCGGTTGCGGCACCTCCGGTTCGTCTTCGATGACCGGTTCAATCACCGGCTCTGGCTCGACCACCAGCAACTCGACGGCCTGCTGGGCCTCGGTAGGCGCGGGAATCGGCGGTGTCACCCGTTCGGCCAGCTCGTCCTCGACCAAGGCCACCGGCTCTTCCGCCACCGGCAAGGTCAGCCACGGTTTGTGGTCTTCCACCGGGGCTGGCGCGGCGACTGCTTCTGGCTCGGGAACCGGCTGCAACACCGGTTCGGCGTTGGGCAACACGATCGGTGCGGCTTCGGCGACCGGCGCTTGTTCGATCAGCGGCTCGGGGATAACCGGCTGCGGCGCGGCCTCAGGCTCGGCGTGTGGCTGTTCGACGACGGTTTCCTGCGGCTTTTTGCGCAGCCATCCGAACAGGCTTTTTTTCTCGCCAGCCGCAGCTGGGGTCTTCTTGTCGTCGTTGGAACCAAACATGGAGGACGGCTATCTCACGGTAGCGACGCGCCACAGTGGCGCCTCGGCAAATAAATTTTCGATGCAGAACAGACTGCGATTCATCCAGCTCGTTCAGGCGCAACATTTTGTCGAGGTGCTCGAAAGCACCGCAAAGGTCGCCGTTTACCAAGGACTGGAGCGGCATCATCGGCGAAAACGCAGAGTTTAGCTGACAAACCCAAAGCTTCTGCCGCCAACCCAAACAACCTATCGACCGATCAAAGGCCTGATAGGCGTGGCCGCCAGTAAAACGGATCAGTATCCTAGCACCCTCTCGCCCGCGGACGCTAAAGCTAAGCGGGCAGCCCGACAGGTTAAAAATACGAATGAATGCTCTTGCCCGCCGCGTTGCAGGCCTGCTGTTCTGCACGGTCTGCCTGCCCTTTTCAGTCTTGGCTGCCGATCCACAACCGACCCACGAATTCACTCTCGACAATGGCTTGAAGGTTGTTGTGCGCGAAGACCATCGGGCGCCGGTGGTGGTGTCGCAGGTCTGGTACAAGGTCGGCTCGAGCTACGAGACGCCGGGCCAGACCGGGTTGTCTCACGCCTTGGAACACATGATGTTCAAGGGCAGCGAGAAAGTCGGCCCCGGCGAGGCCTCGCTGATCCTGCGCGACCTCGGCGCCGAGGAAAACGCGTTCACCAGCGACGACTTCACCGCGTACTACCAAGTGCTGGCCCGGGATCGCCTGGGCGTGGCCTTCGAGCTGGAGGCCGACCGCATGGCCAGCCTGCGCCTGCCGGCTGATGAGTTCAGTCGCGAAATCGAGGTCATTAAAGAAGAACGCCGCCTGCGCACCGACGACAAACCCATGTCCAAGGCCTACGAGCGCTTCAAGGCCATGGCCTACCCCGCCAGCGGTTACCACACGCCGACCATCGGCTGGATGGCCGACCTCGAACGCATGAAAATCGAGGAACTGCGCCACTGGTACCAATCGTGGTACGTGCCGAACAACGCCACCCTGGTGGTGGTTGGGGACGTCACCCCGGACGAGGTCAAGACCTTAGCCCAGCGCTATTTCGGCCCGATCCCCCGGCGCGATGTACCGCCGGCAAAAATCCCCCTGGAGCTGGCCGAGCCCGGCGAGCGGCAGATCACTTTGCACGTGCAAACCCAACTGCCGAGCCTGATGCTCGCGTTTAACGTGCCAAGCATCGCCACCTCCGAAGACAAGCGCCCGGTCAACGCCTTGCGGCTGATCTCGGCGCTGCTCGACGGCGGCTACAGCGGTCGGATCCCGACGCAACTGGAACGCGGTGAAGAACTGGTCTCCGGCGGCTCGTCGAGCTACGACGCCTACAGCCGGGGCGACAGCCTGTTCACCTTGTCGGCCACGCCCAACACGCAGAAAAACAAAACCATCGAACAAGCCGAAGCCGGGCTGTGGAAGCTGATTGAACAGTTGAAAACCACCGCGCCGACCGCCGAAGAACTGGAGCGCGTACGGGCCCAGGTCATCGCCGGCCTGGTCTACGAGCGTGACTCGATAACCAGCCAGGCCACCGCCATCGGCCAACTGGAAACCGTCGGCCTGTCATGGAAGTTGATGGACAGCGAGCTGGCCGACCTGGAAGCCGTAACCCCCGAAGACATCCAGAAAGCCGCCAAGCTGTACTTCACCCGTGAACGTCTCAGCGTCGCCCATGTCTTGCCATTGCCCCAGGAGACGCCACATGAGTAAGCGCACCTCTTCACGCCTGCTGCTGGCCGGGCTGGTCGTTGCCGCGCTGGTCGGCGGTGGCGCCTTCTACCTGACCCGACCGGTCGAGGCCAAGGCCAGCGAAGCGCTGGACCAGGCCAAGTCGAGCAACAAACTGCAATCTTTGGCGGAACTGAACGGCAAGGCGCCGAGCCACCGCACTTTGAACGTACAGACCTGGAACACCGCCGAGGGCGCCAAGGTGATGTTCGTCGAGGCGCGGGAGTTGCCGATGTTCGACCTGCGGCTGATCTTCGCCGCCGGCAGCAGCCAGGACGGCGATGCGCCGGGCCTGGCGACCCTGACCAACGCCATGCTCAACGAAGGCGTGGCCGGTAAAGACGTCGGCGCCATCGCCCAAGGCTTCGAAGGTCTGGGTGCGGACTTCGGCAACGGCGCCTACAAGGACATGGCCGTGGCCTCATTGCGCAGCTTGAGCGCCGCTGAACAACGGGAACCGGCCTTGAAGCTGTTTGCCGAGGTGGTCGGCAAACCGACCTTCCCGGCGGATTCCTTTGCCCGGATCAAGAACCAGATGCTCGCCGGTTTCGAATACCAGAAGCAGAGCCCTGGCAAACTGGCCAGTCTGGAGCTGATGAAGCGCCTGTACGGCGACCACCCTTACAGCCACTCGAGCGACGGCAACGCGAAAAGCATTCCTCTGGTGACGCTCGCGCAGTTGCGCGCTTTCCACGAAAAAGCCTATGCCGCTGGCAACGTGGTGATCGCCCTGGTTGGCGACTTGTCCCGCGCCGAAGCCGAGGCCATCGCCAACCAGATCTCCAGCGCCCTGCCCAAAGGTCCGGCTCTGGCGAAGCTGCCCCTGCCGGTCGAGCCAAAAGCCAGCATCGGCCACATCGAGTTTCCGTCCAAGCAGACCAACCTGATGCTCGCGCAACTGGGCATCGGTCGCGATGACCCGGACTACGCCGCGCTGTCCATGGGCAACCAGATCCTCGGTGGCGGCGGCTTCGGCACGCGGCTGATGAGCGAAGTGCGCGAGAAGCGCGGCCTGGCCTACGGCGTGTATTCCGGCTTCACCCCAATGCAGGCCCGTGGCCCGTTCATGATCAACCTGCAAACCCGCGCCGAAATGAGCGAAGGCACCTTGAAACTGGTGCAGGACGTCCTTGCCGATTACCTCAAGACCGGTCCGACCCAGAAAGAACTGGACGATGCCAAGCGTGAATTGGCCGGCAGCTTCCCGCTGTCCACCGCCAGCAACGCCGATATCGTCGGCCAGCTCGGTGCGATGGGCTTCTATAATTTGCCGTTGAGCTACCTCGACGATTTCATGCGTCAGTCCCAGAGTTTGACCGTCGAGCAGGTGAAAACCGCCCTGAACAAACACTTGAGCGCGGATAAGCTGGTCATCGTCAGCGCTGGCCCGACCGTGCCGCAAAAGCCGTTACCGGCCCCTACTGATAAACCCGCCGAGCAGCCGCTCGGGGTTCCGGAGCATTAATGGCCACTAAGAAACCCGTCCACAACGTGCACAACGTGCACAACGGTGTGAACCAATTGCGCATCATCGGTGGCGAATGGCGCAGCCGGAAGCTGAGCTTTCCTGACGCCCCGGGCCTGCGCCCGACGCCAGACCGGGTACGTGAAACCCTGTTCAACTGGCTCGCCCCCTACGTGGCCGGGGCCAAGGTGCTCGATCCGTTCACCGGCAGCGGCGCGCTGTTTCTCGAAGCCTTGTCCCGTGGCGCGGCCATGGGCCAGGCGCTGGACGCCAGCAATATCGCGGTGTCCAGCCTGAAAGAACACCTCGGGACCCTGCGCTGCACCACCGGCCAGGTGCAAACCGCCGATGCCCTGCGCTACCTGGAAACCCAGGTCGCCACGGCATATGACCTGGTGTTCCTCGACCCGCCGTTCAACCAGAACCTGCTGCCGGCGGTGTGCAGCCTGCTGGAACAGCGCCAATGGTTGGCGGATGACGCCTGGGTCTACACTGAAAGCGAAACCGCGCCGTCGACCCTCGGGCTGCCAAGCAACTGGCGCCTGCACCGTGAACAGAAATCCGGGCGGGTGTACTACGCGTTGTGGCAGCGCAGTCCTGCCGACTGAGGCTAACCATCGTGCTCGCGCCCAGTGAACGCTTTACCCCCGCCTTCGGCCTTGGCAATCCGCACCTGCAAACCTTGTGGGGGCCGCTGTGGCGCAAAACCACGCACCTGGAGCGCACCCGCGAACGCGTGTGGCTGGCCGATGGCGACTTCCTCGATCTGGACTGGCACGGCCCGCACAGCGCCGAGGCGCCCTTGGTACTGGTGCTGCATGGGCTGACAGGCTCGTCGAACTCGCCCTACGTCGCCGGCCTGCAAAAAGCCTTGGCCGCTCAAGGCTGGGCCAGTGTCGCGCTGAACTGGCGCGGCTGTTCGGGTGAACCCAATCTTTTGCCCCGCAGCTACCATTCCGGTGCCAGTGAAGACCTGGCCGAAGCCATCGAACACCTGCGGGCGCAACGGCCGTTGGCGCCGCTGTACGCCGTGGGCTATTCGTTGGGAGGCAATATCTTACTCAAACACCTGGGGGAAACCGGCAGTGACAGCGGACTGCGCGGCGCGGTCGCGGTGTCGGTGCCCTTTCGTCTCGACCAATGCGCCGACCGCATCGGCCAGGGATTTTCCAAGGTCTACCAGGCGCATTTCATGCGCGAGATGGTGGCGTACATTAAGAACAAGCAGCGGCAGTTCCAGCATGACGGCCGTAAAGACCACGTCGCCGCCCTTGCCGCGCTGGGATCGCTGGAAAACATGCGCACCTTCTGGGATTTCGACGGCCGGGTCACCGCCCCGCTGAACGGCTTCATCGATGCCGAGGATTATTATCGCCGCGCCTCGAGTCGCTACTTTCTCGGAGAAATCCGCACGCCGACCCTGATCATTCAAGCGGCGGACGATCCGTTCGTGTTCCCCCACAGCCTGCCCACGGCCGAGGAGTTGTCCGCCTGCACCCAGTTTGAATTGCAGCCCAAGGGTGGTCATGTCGGCTTCGTCGACGGCACCTTCCGCCAGCCGGGTTACTACCTGGAACGGCGGATTCCCCATTGGCTGGCCGGCACAGGCCTGGAATAACGCCATGCAAGCCGAGCGTGAGTCGATCCGCTTCTGGCAGACGCCACCCTTGGCAGGCGTGGAATTGCTCACGGCACGTTACATCGAACACCGCTTCGCGCCCCATGTACACGACGGCTATGTGATCGGCATGATCATGGCCGGCGCCCAGCGTTATCGCTATCGCGGCGCCGAGCACCTGGCGAGCAGCGGCACCCTGGTGCTGATCAACCCCGACGAGTTGCACACCGGCCATAAAGGCACCGAGGACGGTTGGCTCTATCGCGCGTTCTATCCGGACAACGGACAGATTCTCTCGCTGCTGACAGAGCTGGAGCTGCCCGCCCACCACTTGCCCACGTTTGGCGCCACGCTGTACCGCGACCCGGACCTGGTCAACGGTTTCTGCCAGTTGCATCGGTTGCTTGAAAGCCCCGCCTCGGCACTGCAACAGCAAACCGTCTGGCGCGAAATGATGCTGCGGTTGTTGCAACGACACGCCGCCGTGGCCACCCCGGGAAAACCCGGACGCGAGCACCGGGCGATTGTCCGCGCCAAGGAAGTGCTGCAAGCACAACTGGCCGCGCCGCCGTCCCTCGAAGAACTGGCCGCGGCGGTCAATCTCTCGCCCTTTCACTTCGCCCGCGTGTTTCGCCGCGCCACAGGCATGCCACCGCACACCTGGCTGATGCAACAACGCATCGCCCGTGCACGGGCCTTGTTGCAAGAAGGGTGTTTACCGCTGGAAGTGGCGACGCAATTGGGGTTTGCCGACCAGAGCCACCTGAGCCGGCAATTCAAGCAAGTCTACGGCGTGGGACCGAGGGCGTATCGCGACGCCTGCGTCATAACCTGACACCCGCCCACAGGTTAATCGCCGGTGGCGATGCCCCGCGCCGGCTGATTGATCCACTCGCTCCACGAACCGGCATACAAAGCCGCCAACGGATAACCCGCCAGGCACAAGGCGAACAGGTTATGGCACGCGGTCACTCCTGAGCCGCAGTACGCCACCAGCTCAGTAGGCGATCGGTCGCCCAGTTTTGCGGCGAAACGTTGCTTGAGCTGCTCGGCCGGCAAAAAGCGCCCGTCGCTGCCCAGGTTATCGGTGAAGGCTGCGCACTGCGCGCCGGGGATGTGCCCGGCAACCGGGTCAATCGGTTCGACTTCACCGCGAAAACGCGGCAACGCGCGGGCATCGAGCAACGTCAAGGTCGGCTGATTGAGGCGCTGCTGCAATTGATCGGCGCTGAGCAGCAGGCTGGCATCCGGCGTGCCGGTGAAGCGGCCATCGCGAGCCGCCGGTGGATCGAGGCTCAGGGGTAAACCCGCCGCGTGCCAAGCCTTGAGCCCACCATCGAGAATGAACACGCCGTCGCGCTTGCCCAACCATGCCAGCAACCACCAGGCCCGCGCCGCGAAGGCCCCAGGACCGTCGTCATACAAAACGATCTCACTGTTGTTGTTGACGCCCCAGGCGCGCAGGCGCTCGATGAATTGATCGGCGTCCGGCAACGGATGACGGCCGGTCTGGCCCTTGATCACCGATCCGCTGAGGTCGCGTTCCAAATCGGCATAGGCGGCGCCGGCAATATGCCCTTCTGCGTAGCTGCGCTGGCCGTAATCCGGGTCTTCCAGGGCAAAACGACAATCCAGAATCACCACCCCCTGCTGCTCTTTCTTCAGGTCCAGGGCTTGCGGGCTGATCAATTGCGCGACGGGCATAGCGGGCTCCTAGGTTGAAATCGACGGTCGATGCTACTGCACTTCTTCCAGCGCCTGGGCCAGTGGCACGTAAAACTCTTCGAACAAGGCGTTGACCTCCTCCCGAGCCTGCTCGGTGACGAAGCCCGCCTCCAGCACCAGCACCTGATACACGCCACGTTTAATGGCCTGTTCGCTGAGGTGATTGGAGTTTTCCCGGGTGGTGCACAGAAAACGCACCCACGATGTGAGGATGATCCAGGCGTTGAGGGTCAGGGATTCGATTTGCACCCGGTCCATCTGCAAGATCCCGGCGGCGACAAACCCTTCATAGATTGCCGCACCCTGGATCACGCACCGCTGGGAGAACCGCCGGTAACGACCGGCGAGATCAGGGTCGCTGTCAAGCAAATGTTCGAGGTCGCGATGCAGGAAACGGTAGCGCCACATCGCCGAGAGCAGTTCCTTGAGGTAGAAGCGCTTGTCTTCGACCGTCGCCGCGCGGCCCTGGGGCGGGCGCAGGAAGCTGTCCACCAGCACTTCGTATTCGCTGAACAGCACGGCGATGATCGCCTGCTTATTGGGGAAGTGGTAATAGAGGTTGCCCGGAGAAATCTCCATATGGGCGGCGATGTGATTGGTGCTGATGCTGCGCTCGCCTTGCTGGTTGAACAGCTCCAGGCTGTTCTGAACGATGCGCTCGCTGGTTTTTATTCTAGGGGCCATGGCTTGAGCTTTAATTCAGAGTGCGTTGGCGGGCATCTTACGACCTATCCGCACAGGGATAAAACAGGCGTGCATGAGGATGCCATTTGACAACCTAGAGCATAGACTCTAAAAAGTTCCCTATTCTAATAAAGACGGAGCCGATCATGACCGCCGACATTGCTTACATGCACAGCAGCCAACAGCCCTTGATCGAACTTCAGGCGTTGTTCGAAGCCCAGCGTCTGGCCTATGCCGCCAACCCAATGCCGCCCGCCGCGCAACGTCAGCAATGGCTGAAAAGTTTGCGCGATTTGCTCAGCGACGAGCGTCAGGCGCTGATCGACGCCATCAGTCAGGATTTCAGCCACCGCAGCGCCGACGAAACCCTGTTGGCGGAATTGATGCCCAGCCTGCACGGCATCCGCTACGCCAGCAATCACCTCAAGCGCTGGATGAAAGCCTCGCGGCGCAAGGTCGGCATCGCCTTTCAACCGGCCTCGGCGAAAGTCGTGTATCAACCGCTGGGCGTGGTCGGCGTGATCGTGCCGTGGAATTATCCGTTGTACCTGGCCATCGGGCCCTTGGTCGGCGCGTTGGCGGCGGGCAATCGGGTGATGCTCAAACTCAGCGAGTCGACCCCCGCCACGGGCTTGCTCCTCAAGGAGTTGCTCGGACGGGTGTTCCCGCAAGACCTGGTCTGCGTGGTGCTCGGCGAGGCCGATATCGGCATGGCCTTCTCGAAACTGCCGCTGGATCACTTGCTGTTCACCGGCGCCACCAGCGTCGGCAAGCACGTGATGCGTGCAGCAGCGGAGAACCTGACCCCAGTGACCCTGGAGTTGGGCGGCAAATCGCCGGCCATCGTGTCCCGCGATGTGCCGCTCAAGGATGCCGCCGAACGCATCGCCTTCGGCAAGACCCTCAACGCCGGGCAGACCTGCGTCGCGCCGGATTACGTGCTGGTGCCGGAAGACCGCATCGGCCCGTTCGTCGAAGCCTATCGCCAAGCAGTTCGCGGGTTTTATCCGACCCTGGCGGACAACCCGGACTACACCGCCATCATCAACGACCGACAACTGGCCCGGCTCAACGGCTACCTCAGCGACGCCACCAGCAAGGGCGCGCTGCTGATTCCGCTGTTCGAGCAGGGCCAGGGCCGGCGCATGGGCCATAGCCTGTTGCTGAATGTCAGCGACGAGATGACGGTGATGCAGGACGAAATCTTCGGCCCGGTGCTGCCGATCGTACCGTACACCGATCTGAGTCAGGCATTCGCCTACATTAACCAGCGCCCTCGTCCTCTGGCGCTGTACTACTTCGGCTACGACAAGGCCGAGCAGCAACGGGTGCTGCACGAAACCCACTCCGGCGGTGTCTGCCTCAACGATACCCTGCTGCACGTGGCGCAAGACGACATGCCATTTGGTGGCATCGGTGCCTCGGGCATGGGCCATTACCACGGCCACGAAGGATTCCTGACCTTCAGCAAAGCCAAGGGTGTGCTGGTCAAACAGCGCTTCAACGCGGCGAAACTGATTTACCCGCCTTACGGCAAATCGATTCAGAAACTGATCCAGAACCTGTTTATCCGCTGACCTCAGCCCTGGGTAATAACAACAATGAACCCAAGCCTCATCGAATCCGCCGTGCTGTCCCGGCGCGGCCTGCTGAAATTCAGCCTCGGCGCCAGCGCTTTCCTGGCGACCGCCGGCCTGGGCGCGAGCCTCAGCGGCTGCTCGTCGAGCACTCCGGCCAACGGCTTTGCGATTTTGCGCGACAGCGACCTGCCCTTCCTGCGCGCCCTGTTGCCGGTGATGCTCGACGGCGCCGTCGCGGCCGACCAGCGCCCGGCCGCCGTCGAGCAGACCCTGCATAGCGTCGACAACGGCCTCAATCACCTGTCGCCGGAAATGCTCAAGCTCACCCACCAGTTGTTCGACGTGTTGGCCATGGGCGTTACCCGGGGTCCGCTGACAGGTATCTGGGGCGCCTGGGAAAACGCCAGCGCCGACGACATCCGCCGCTTCCTCGACCGCTGGCAGAACAGCTCGCTGAGCTTGCTGCGCATGGGCCACAGTTCGATCCTGCAACTGGTGATGATGGCCTGGTACAGCCGGGCGGAGTCCTGGCCGTTTTGTGGGTATCCCGGACCGCCTGCCGTCTGAGACCGCGTCGCGCCCATCGCGGGCAAGCCCGCTCCCACAGGGGTTTCTGTTGTTAATCAAATCGCATGAACACCTCAAAACCTGTGGGAGCTGGCTTGCCAGCGAAGAAGCCATCAGCCACGCCACACATCCAAAATAATAAGAGAGAGCCGACAAGATGCCCGTCCCCGATCCCTTCCGCGAAGGCCTGTCCCGAGGCTGGAAAACCCACAACGGCGCGCAACTGAGCGACGACCTGACCCTGGAAGCCGATGTGGCGATCATCGGCAGCGGCGCAGGCGGCGGCACCACAGCGGAGATCCTCAGCGCCGCCGGTTACAAAGTGCTGCTGATCGAAGAAGGCCCACTCAAGACCAGCACGGACTTCAAGCTGCTCGAAGACCAGGCCTACAGCAGCCTCTACCAGGAAGGCATCGGCCGCATGAGCAAGGACGGCGCGATCACCATCCTCCAGGGCCGAGCGGTGGGCGGCAGTACGCTGGTCAACTGGACCTCCAGCTTTCGGACCCCGGACCCGACCCTCGAACACTGGGCCAAGGAACACGACGTCAAGGGCCACAGCGTCGCCGAGATGGAGCCGTGGTTCGAGCAAATGGAGCAGCGCCTGGGCGTCGCGCCGTGGCAGGTGCCGCCGAATGCCAACAACGACGTGGTCCGCAAAGGCTGCGAGCAACTGGGCTACAGCTGGCACGTGATCCCGCGCAATGTGCGCGGCTGCTGGAACCTCGGCTACTGCGGCATGGGCTGCCCGACCAACGCCAAGCAATCGATGATGGTCACCACCATCCCCGCCACGCTGGAGAACGGCGGCGAACTGCTGTACCTGGCGCGGGCGGAGAAACTGGTGATCAAGGACGGTCGGGTCACCGCGTTGCAATGCGTGGCCATGGACGAACGCTGCGTGGCGCCGACCGGGCGACAAATTACCGTCAAGGCGCGGCACTACGTGCTGGCCGGTGGCGGTATCAACAGCCCGGCGCTGCTGCTGCGCTCCGCGGCACCCGATCCCCATGAACGCCTGGGCAAGCGCACGTTTCTGCATCTGGTGAACATGTCCGCCGGGCGCTTCGACGAGGTGATCAACCCGTTCTACGGCGCTCCGCAGTCAATTTACTCCGACCATTTCCAGTGGCGCGACGGCGCCACTGGCCACATGTCCTACAAACTCGAAGTGCCACCGCTGCACCCGGCATTGGCGGCGACCTTGCTCGGCGGTTTCGGCAGCCAGAACGCCGAACACATGCGGGACTTGCCGCACACCCACGCCATGCTCGCCTTGCTGCGCGACGGCTTTCACCCGGACAGCCCGGGCGGCCAGGTCGAACTGCGCGGCGATGGCACGCCGGTGCTCGATTATCAGGTGTCGGCCTATGCCTGGGACGGTTTGCGCCGGGCTTTTCATAGCATGGCCAAGATTCAGTTCGCCGGCGGCGCCAACGCGGTAATGCCGATGCACGCTGACGCGCGTTACGTCAAAACCCTGGCTGAAGCCCGCACGCTGATCGACGGCCTGAGCCTTGAGCTGTACCGCACCAAGCTCGGCAGCGCGCATGTCATGGGCGGCTGCGCCATGGGCGAAGATGCCAAAAACGCCGTGGCCGACAGCCTCGGGCGTCATCATCAACTGAGCAATCTGTCGATCCACGATGGCTCGCTGTTCCCCACCAGCATTGGCGCCAACCCGCAATTGTCGGTGTACGGGCTGACCGCGCAACTGGCCACCGCTCTCGCGCAACGGCTGAAAAATCCATGAACGTGCGCCCTATCGTGATCGTCTATAGTGCTTTCTTACCCAACAGGCGACTTTCCCGACCGGGTAGGCTGCGATACCATCCGACTCCCCAACGGACTCCCGCCAGGACGACGCGATGAACCGAGTGTTGTACCCAGGTACCTTCGACCCTATTACCAAGGGCCATGGCGATCTGGTCGAACGCGCCGCGCGCCTGTTCGACCACGTGATCATTGCCGTCGCCGCCAGCCCCAAGAAAAACCCCTTGTTTCCCCTGGAACAACGGGTAGAGCTGGCCCGCGAGGTCACCAAACACCTGCCGAACGTCGAGGTCGTCGGCTTCTCGACGCTGCTCGCGCACTTCGCCAAGGAGCAGAACGCCAATGTGTTCCTGCGGGGTTTGCGTGCGGTGTCGGACTTCGAATACGAATTCCAGCTGGCCAACATGAACCGCCAACTGGCACCGGACGTCGAGAGTCTGTTTCTCACACCGTCCGAGCGTTATTCGTTCATTTCCTCGACGCTGGTCCGTGAAATCGCGGCCCTGGGCGGCGATATCACCAAGTTCGTCCACCCGGCGGTGGCCGAGGCCTTGACCCTGCGCTTCAAGAAGTAACGACCGCTGAAGCGGCGCCCGCGTGCACTACGGGCGCCAATGCGGCACAATTGCGCGCATTCGTTTTCAGATGCCCGGGCTCAGCGCCCCGGCAGGAGTCAGCATGTCCCTGATCATCACCGACGATTGCATTAACTGCGACGTCTGCGAACCCGAGTGCCCGAACGCCGCCATCTCCCAGGGCGAAGAGATCTACGTGATCGACCCCAACCTGTGCACCCAGTGCGTCGGCCACTACGACGAGCCGCAGTGCCAGCAGGTCTGCCCGGTGGATTGCATTCCGCTGGACGAGGCGCACCCCGAGACCGAAGAACAGTTGATGGCCAAGTATCGGATCATCACTGGGAAGGCTTAAACCCAGGGTTTTGTGTTGCCTGATCGGGCCTCTTCGCGAGCAGGCTCGCTCCCACAGGGGATCGTGTTCACAATCCGCTCTACCGTGGGAGCGAGCCTGCTCGCGAAAGCGCCATCAGCCACAACAAACATCTGACTGCCTTACTCCCGCTGCTCAAACCCCTCCCCGATACACCCCAGGCACCGCACAAACGCTGCCTTCGCCGGGTCCACCACCAGCGCCTGCCCGGCATCGCCAATGCCACCGCCCAGCGCGGTAAACGGCAGCGAGACCACGAACGCCCCGGCACCGATCACTGTCGCCACCACCAATAACGGACGGGCAATCAGCAAGTCGCCGAGCATGGCGTAGGCCGGTGGGTTCTGGATGGTGTAGCGCGGGTCGCCGCTGCCGTTTTCCGTCGCCAGGGTCGGCAGACTGAAACACAGCAGCAACGCAACAAGCAGGGTTCGCAACGAATTCATGGCGCGGTCCTTCGGGCTAAGCGAGTAAGACACTTCACTATAGACTCTGGGACTTGCCGCGCTCGGATCAGCGTTGGCAGCGCGGGCAGAACACGCTGGCGCGCTGGCCCAGCTTCACCTCGCGCAACTCGGTGCCACAGACTTTGCACGGCTCGCTGCCACGGCCATACACGAACAACTCTTGCTGGAAATAACCGGGCTGACCGTCACCACCGATGAAGTCGCGCAAGGTTGTGCCGCCGCGCTCGATGGCCGCCGCGAGGATCCGTTTGATCTCGATCGCCAGCTTCAGATAACGCGCCCGGGAAATGCTCTTGGCTTCGCGACGGGGGTCGATCCCGGCCGCAAACAAGGCTTCGGTCGCGTAGATATTGCCCACGCCGACCACCACGGCGTTGTCCATGATGAACGGCTTGACCGCCATCGACCGACCCCGGGACAACTGGAACAGCCGGTCACCGTCGAACAGCTCGGTCAAGGGTTCCGGCCCCAGGCGAATCAGCAATTCGTGGTTGAGCGGGTCGAGGCTCCAGAGCATCGCGCCGAAGCGTCGCGGGTCGGTGTAGCGCAGGGCCAGGCCCGACTCCAGTTCGATGTCGACGTGTTCATGCTTGGCCGCCGGCATACCGATTTCCACCAGGCGCAAGTTGCCGGACATGCCCAAGTGGCTGATCAAGGTGCCCACTTCGGCATTGATCAACAGGTACTTGGCGCGCCGTTCCACCAACACGATGCGCTGTCCGGACAAGCGCACATCGAGGTCCTCGGGGATCGGCCAACGCAGGCGCCGATCACGTACGATCACCCGGCTGACCCGCTGCCCTTCCAGGTGCGGAGCGATACCGCGACGGGTGGTTTCGACTTCTGGCAGTTCAGGCATGCGGTTCTCGAATCAATGGGCGCCGAGGTCACGGATGGTTTGCTTGAGGGTCTCGAAGTCGTACTCCGAAAGGCCGACGTAATCGAGCACCAAGTGCCCGATGGCGTTCCACTCGTAATCTTCGGTCTGGTTGCCCAGCACCCGGTACGAGGCGCAGATGTGCTCGGCCATTTTCAGGATCGCCAGCAGCGTCTTGACCTGGGCGTTGCGCGACGACTCATCGCTGAAGATCGCCAGGGCGTTGTGGTGATTGGCGATGGCGGCGGTGACGTGATCCGGCAGGCGCCAGGACTTGGCGGTGTAGTAACCGACCACCGCATGGTTGGTGTTGAACACGCGGTTCTCGGTGTCCACCACCCGGCATTCCGGACTGGCGCTGGCGTAGGCCTCTTCCAGCACCGTCATGTAGTTGGGAAAGCGCTGCAGCATCAGCGGCACACCGCAGTCGTGGAACAGCCCCAACGCGTAGGCCTCGTCACCGGCCTGGGCGCCGATGCGCTTGGCCAGGGTCAGGCAGGTCATGGCCACGTCTTGCGCGGTGTCCCAGAAACGGTTGAGGGTGACGATGGTGTCGTCGTTCATCTCGCCCTTGATCGACTGCGCATTGATCAGGTTGATGATCGAGCGGCTGCCGAGCAAATTCACCGCGCGCTGGATCGAGGCGATCTTGTGACTGAGGCCGTAATAAGGCGAGTTGACGATTTTTAACAATGCGCCGGAAAGGCCTGGATCCTGGGCGATCAACTTGGCGATCACTTCCAGATCCGGGTCGGGCATGTACTGCTCCATCTGCAAATCCACCATGATTTGCGGCTGGGGCGGCACGCTGATGCCTTGCAGGGCCTGCTGGATCTGCTCGGACGATAGCTCTTGGGACATAAGTACTCACTCTGGACCAGGCGGCGATTCTAACCCTTCTCAACTGCGAGTCGACACCTTGGCCGTCGATGGACGAAAGTTTCACTAAAGACCCCACCTCGCCACATGTCCACTCGCCGGCCTCATCAAAGCTTCAACAGGCTATACTCCCGCTCTTTTTTCCGGAGCGACGTCATGTCCCTGCCTAGCCTGCGCCTCAAAGCCAACGCCGACCGTCGCCTGCGCAACGGTCACCTGTGGGTCTACAGCAACGAAATCGATGTAGCCGCCACCCCACTGCATGGCTTCAAGGCAGGCGACCAGGCGATTCTCGAAGCCGCCGGCGGCAAGCCCCTGGGCATCGTCGCCATGAGCCCGAACAACCTGATCTGCGCGCGCCTGCTGTCGCGCGACATCAAGCTGCCGCTGGACAAATCGCTACTGGTGCACCGCCTCAACGTCGCCCTGTCCCTGCGCGATCGCCTGTTCGACAAGCCGTTCTATCGCCTGGTCTACGGTGATTCCGACTTGCTGCCGGGCCTGGTGGTCGACCGTTTTGGCGACATCCTCGTGGTGCAAATCGCCTCGGCGACCATGGAAGCGCATAAAGACGACGTGATCGCCGCGCTGACCCAAGTGCTCAAGCCAAGCGGCATTCTGTTCAAGAACGACTCCGCCGCCCGCGACGCCGAAGGCCTCAACCGCTACGTCGAAACCGTGTTCGGCCTGGTGCCGGAATGGGTCGCGCTGGAGGAGAACGGCGTGAAATTCGAAGCCCCGGTGATCCAGGGCCAGAAAACCGGCTGGTTCTACGACCACCGCATGAACCGCGCACGCCTGGCGCCTTACGCCAAGGGCAAGCGCGTGCTTGACCTGTACAGCTACATCGGCGGCTGGGGCGTGCAAGCGGCCGCGTTCGGCGCCAGTGAAGTGTTCTGCGTCGACGCCTCGGCGTTCGCCCTCGACGGCGTGGAGCGCAACGCCGCACTGAACGGCTTCGCGGAAAAAATGACCTGCATCGAAGGCGACGTCTTCGAAGCGCTCAAGGAATTGAAAGCCAGCGAAGAACGATTCGACGTGATCGTCGCCGACCCACCGGCCTTCATTAAACGCAAGAAAGACATGAAGAACGGCGAAGGCGCCTACCGCCGCCTGAACGAGCAAGCCATGCGCCTGCTCAGCAAGGACGGCATCCTGGTCAGCGCGTCATGCTCGATGCACCTGCCGGAAGATGACTTGCAGAACATCCTGCTGACCAGCGCCCGTCACCTGGACCGCAACATCCAGATGCTCGAGCGCGGCGGCCAGGGCCCGGATCACCCGGTCCACCCGGCCATTGCCGAAACCCGCTACATCAAGAGCATCACCTGCCGACTATTGCCTAATAGCTAAGTGTCGCGGTGTTAAAAAGGGGAGCCTCAGGGCTCCCCTTTTTTATGCCTCGGCGTTTATTAAAAGAATTAAACAATACTCTCCGGAGATTGATATTTGGGGGCATGGAACGATCCCACAGAATTACTGGAATATTCCTACTCACATTCCCCTTGATAAGAACTCATTACAAACTATTATTGAGTCGTCACAACGAAGTGACACTTATTGAAAACTAAAAAGGAGTAACGCACATGAAAGCAATCAATCTGGAAAACAACGCCCTCGCCAACCTGGCTTTTGTGGTCGCCGCCAAAGCCCGCTAAGTGAGTGAGCCGCCGGGAAGTGCCGGCTACCCGGCGGCTTTGCCGCCCCTCCAGAGCGAAGCCCCTGCCATGCACATCAATCCTTATCTGTTTATCTTGCCCCGTTCACCCGGGCAAATAGTCTGGAATTATAAACAGCACCAACAATTTGAACTTGATCTTGAATATTCGGTACGACTCGCGCAACTAGTCAACAACCCGAACAATTTTGATAGCAGCAATCCGATTGATATCAACTTATTAAACTCAGGCTTGCTGATTGAAACAGCCGAACCACCCCTTAGTTGGGGCTGGGATGAACTTTCCAGGATTTTCCACATTGGCACCCAGAATATTCCCTGCGGGCATGTCCCACAGGACATCGAGGAATGGTCACGGCACTACCTCGAGCATTGCACCCAGGTATTGGACTCCCCAGCACCCGCGCCCGCGGCAATCCATGGCCCACTGATCGACCTTCCAGCCGTCGGCGAACTGCCGGAGGTCACGCTGCGCGACAGCCTGATGCAGCGCAAGACCTGCCGCTCGTTCACCGGCGAAGCGTTGTCGCTGAATGACCTCGGCACCCTGCTCTACCTGTCCCTCGGATACCTGCAAGAGCGCGAGGATGATACGGACGAGACCATCGCCGAAGGCCTGACTGCCCGACGCAGCAGCCCTTCCGGTGGCGGACTGAACGCCTGCGAAGGGTTTGTGCTGGTGCAAAACGTCGACGGCCTGGAACCGGGCCTGTATCGCTATCACCCGGCTCATCACGCCTTGAGCCCGATCCATCCCTTGCCCGAAGAACCCCTCGGCCTGCTGCTGTGTGGCCAGCACTTCATTAACAACCTGCCGTTGGGCCTGTTCATTAGCGCGCGATTCGACAGGCTCTGGTGGAAGTACCCGCACTCGCGGGCCTATCGCATGGCGTACGTCGAGGCCGGTCACATCGCCCAGACCTTCCAACTGGTCGCCACCGGCCTTGGCCTCAAGACCTGGCTGACCGGCGCCCTGACCGATGACCGGGTCGAAGCCCTGCTCGGCTTGCAAAACAACCCCGAACAAGCGCTGTTCTTCGTCGGCTGCGGGCACAGCGACGGGCAAGCCATGTGTGAGGAAATGCGCGCCTTGCTCGCCAGTCAGGAGCAACCGGCATGACCCCCCGCGAACACTCGCGCTTCACCCTCGGTGACTGGAACCACAAGGCATCGGTGCGAACCAGCCAGCATGACTATCGCCTCCCCGCCGACCTCGAACAGCAATTGCTAACCCGTGACTGGTTCCCCCCGGCGTTCCTGCCGTATCTGCAACATCCGCAGATCCAGGCGGCCGGGCCTTCAGTCATCCAACGCCTGACGGCCAATCACCTGGTGTACTTCCTCGACTACACCACCCTGCTCGAACACCGCGTGGTCAACCGTGCGGTGGAAGTCATCCTGCATGATCCGCTCGGGGTCCCGATTCCCCAGGCGATGAAAACCGCCGCCTTGCAGCTCTATACCGACGAGGGTTATCACGCGCTGTTCTCCGACACCCTCGCCGAGCAGATCGCCACGCGCTATGGCATCGAACGACCACCGCGCCTGCCGTGGCGTATCCAGCGTTTGCTGGTGTTGGTCGCGCAAACCCCGGACGAGCACAAACCCTTGACCTGGCTGGTGATCGGCTTCGTGTCCGAGACCATCATCGCCAAGGAACTGCTCGACATTGCCCGCAACGCACTGGTCAGCAGCGTGTACCAGATGCTCCGGGATCACCTCGAGGACGAGGCGCGGCACAGCCGTTATTTCTGCGAGGTCTTCGCCTATGTCTGGGCGGCGCTGGCGCCGGACCGACAGCGTTATATCGCCGATCGACTGCACGACGTCATCGGCCTGTTCTTCGAACTGGATGCCCCGTGGTTGTCGGACAGCCTGGCCAGCGTCGGTCTTGATGAAATGACCCGCGCGCAGATTGTCGAGGGCTATGGCCACCCCGATGCCCAGCGCCAGCGCGTGCGCCATGGCGCGGCGTCGACCCTGAAGGCCCTGAGGCGGTGCGGTTTCTTCGACGACCTCGAGCGCCAGCAACTATTCCTCAAGGCAGGATTTATCGATGCGTGACGCCCCCGAAAAAAAACGCTCGGCGGTAGCGTTGTTGCTGACCCTGTGCCTGCTCGGGGTTTTCCCTATCGATGTGCTGCTCCCATCGTTCCCTGCGTTATCGGCGCATTTCGTCACCTCGCCGGCGGACATCGCGCTGTCCATCAGCCTGTTCGCCGTGGGCATCGCCCTGTCGCAATTGCTGATCGGCCCGCTGTCGGACGTCATCGGGCGCAAGGGCCTGCTGCTCGGCGGTATCGCCACGGCAATGATCGGCGCGGTGGGTTGCGCCGTGGCCACCGACTACACCGCGTTCCTGTGTCTGCGTTTTGTGCAGGCCTTGGGTTGCGGCTGCTTTGTGCTGTCCCAAGCCCTCGTCCAGGATTTGTTCGAAGGCCAGGAGCGTGATCGGCTGCGCATCCTGATGGTCACCGCCACGGGCATCTTCATTTCCGTGTCGCCGTTGGCCGGCGCCGTGCTGCAATCGCTGCTCGACTGGCCGGGCAGCTTCCTGGTGTTCGCCGCACTGGCGGCGGTGGTGCTGGTGAAAACCAGCCTGCTGCTCGACGGCGCTCGTCCCGTCACCACGGACTCGCGACCCAAGCTGTTCCGGGCTTATCAACGAGTGTGCAGTGACGTTGATTTCGTTTCCTACTGGCTGATCTCGGCACTGGCGTTTACCTGCCATTTTTCCTTCATCGTCATCTCGCCGCTGATCTTCATGGAACAACTGCAACTGTCGACCTACGACTTCTCGGTGATCCTGCTGTATTACGGCGTGGCCTACATCGCGGGCGGCATTGTCGCGGCGGTTTTGAGCCGACGCCTCACGGCCGGGCAACAGATCGTCATTGGCTTGTGCCTGATCCTGGCATCGGGGTTGGTCATGCTTCATCTCGCGACGCACGCGCCCTTGTCCGTAGCCACCGTGCTGATCCCCATGGTCATCTGCACCGCCGGCACCACCATCGCCCGGCCTGCGGCCACCTCCGGTGCCATGTGCCTGTTCCCGGACAACGCCGGCACCTCGGCATCCGCCGGCAGCATCCTGATTTTCATCTGCGGTGGCCTGATCAGCGCCGTCATCAGCGTGAGTCCCACCGACTTGCCGAGCACATTGGGCTACGCCTTCATTCTGCTCAGTGGCCTGTCGCTGGCATTGAACAGCCAGATCCATCGCCGCGCTAGAAGGCTGAAAAGGCCGGAAAACGTCGAATAAGGCTGACCGACGGTCATCCCGCACGCTCCGTTGGCCCTGGATCAACACTTGCCGCCGTTCCTTCCTGGCGCCAGCGGTGTAGAATCGCCTCATTCATCGCCAGTCATCCCCCGGCGGGTTTATGAGCTCAGGCTGAGGCAAGCGGCGATCCCGCAAAGTCATCGGCAACTTCCAGGACACACGGCTATTTCTGAGTGTTCCAGACGTCAATAGAAGCTCACTTCCCTTTTGATACCTGATTAGCCGCCCGGAGTGCTCCATGCCTGATTACCGCTCGAAAACATCCACCCACGGCCGCAACATGGCCGGCGCCCGCGCACTGTGGCGCGCCACCGGGATGAAAGATGACGACTTCAAGAAGCCGATCATCGCCATTTCCAACTCGTTCACCCAGTTCGTACCGGGCCACGTGCACTTGAAAGACCTCGGCCAACTGGTCGCCCGTGAAATCGAACGGGCCGGCGGCGTCGCCAAGGAATTCAACACCATAGCCGTGGACGACGGCATCGCCATGGGCCACGACGGCATGCTGTATTCGCTGCCGAGCCGCGAGATCATCGCCGATTCCGTCGAGTACATGGTCAACGCTCACTGTGCCGACGCCATTGTCTGCATTTCCAACTGCGACAAGATCACCCCTGGCATGCTCATGGCCGCCCTGCGCCTGAACATCCCGGTGATCTTCGTCTCCGGCGGCCCGATGGAAGCCGGCAAGACCAAACTGGCCAGCCATGGCCTCGACCTGGTAGACGCCATGGTCATCGCCGCCGACTCCAGCGCTTCTGACGAGAAAGTCGCCGAGTACGAGCGCAGCGCTTGCCCGACCTGCGGTTCCTGCTCCGGCATGTTCACCGCCAACTCGATGAACTGCCTGACCGAAGCCCTGGGCCTCGCCTTGCCGGGCAACGGTTCGACCCTGGCCACCCACAGCGACCGCGAAGAGCTGTTCCTGCAGGCTGGCCGCACCATCGTCGAGCTGTGCAAACGCTACTACCACGACAACGACGAATCGGTCCTGCCGCGCAACATCGCCAACTTCAAGGCGTTCGAAAACGCCATGACCCTGGACATCGCCATGGGCGGTTCCACCAACACCATCCTGCACTTGCTGGCCGCCGCCCAGGAAGCCGAGATCGATTTCGACCTGCGCGACATCGACCGCCTGTCCCGCCGCGTGCCGCAACTGTGCAAGGTCGCGCCGAACATCCAGAAGTACCACATGGAAGATGTGCACCGCGCCGGCGGGATCTTCAGCATCCTCGGCTCCCTGGCCCGTGGCGGCCTGCTGCACACCGAGCTGCCGACCGTGCACAGCAAGACCATGGCCGAAGGCATCGCCAAGTGGGACATCACCCAGACCACCGACGAAGCCGTGCATCACTTCTTCAAGGCCGGCCCGGCGGGCATCCCGACCCAGACTGCGTTCAGCCAGTCGACCCGCTGGGAAACCCTCGACGACGACCGTGAAAACGGTTGCATCCGCAGTGTCGAACACGCCTATTCGCAAGAAGGCGGCCTGGCCGTGCTCTACGGCAACATCGCCCTAGACGGCTGCGTGGTGAAAACCGCCGGTGTCGACGAGTCGATCCACGTGTTCGAAGGCAACGCAAAGATCTTCGAAAGCCAGGACAGCGCCGTACGCGGCATCCTCGCGGACGAAGTGCAGGCCGGCGATATCGTGATCATCCGTTACGAAGGCCCGAAAGGCGGCCCGGGCATGCAGGAAATGCTCTACCCGACGTCGTACCTGAAATCCAAAGGCCTGGGCAAAGCCTGCGCCTTGCTCACCGATGGTCGCTTCTCTGGCGGCACTTCGGGCCTGTCCATCGGCCACGCTTCGCCAGAAGCCGCTGCCGGCGGGGCGATTGGCCTGGTGCAGGACGGCGACAAAGTGCTGATCGACATTCCGAACCGCTCGATCAACCTGTTGATCAGCGACGAAGAAATGGCCGCGCGCCGTGCCGAGCAGGACAAGAAAGGCTGGAAACCGGTGGAAGTCCGTCCACGTAAAGTGACCACCGCCCTGAAGGCCTACGCGTTGTTGGCCACCAGTGCCGACAAGGGTGCCGTGCGCGACAAAGCCTTGCTGGACAAGTTGGTGCCGTGAAACGCCCATGAATGAAAAACCCGGCCTGAGTGCCGGGTTTTTTGTGCCTGTCTGCATCTACTGTGAAAGCGAGCGTGCTCGCGAATGCGCTTAGAACTGCGGTTTGTACGTCACGCTGAACATCACATTGCGCGGATCGCCGTAGTAGTTGCTGCCCCAGATCGCGTTGTACGCCGGGACGTAGTACTTCTTGTCGAAGATGTTGTTCAGGTTGGCGGCCACGGTGAATTCATTGCTGATTTTGTAAGCCACCCGCGAATCCCAGATTGCATTTCCCGGCACGCTGAATTGGCGGTCATAGGATTCGGTGCTGCTCTGGCTGGTCACTCCGCCGCCGACGCTGACCTTCTGCCATTCGCCCGGCAACTTGTAATCGGCCCAGACTTTCACCAAGTGCTTTGGCGTCCAGGTACTGAAGACCTTGCCTTCGTAGGTGTCGTCCTTGATGAATTTGGTGGTGTTGAAGGTGTAGCTCGACGCCACTTGCAGCCCTGGCAGCACTTCGCCGCTGAGTTCAGCTTCGAAACCCTGGCTGCGCACCTTGCCTGACGCCACCGAGCAGTACCAACCGTTGCAATTCATCCCGCCTGCCAAGTCTTGAGCGGCGCGGTTTTCCTGGTCGTAGCGGAACACCGCGAAGGACGTATTCAGGCGACCATCCGCCAATTCCCCCTTGATGCCCAACTCGTAGTTGCTGCCTTCGATCGGCTTGAGCACCGTGCCGGAGGCCGTGATGCTGGTCTGTGGTTCGAACGCGTCGGCGTAACTGGCATAGGCCGACCATTGCTCGTTAAGGGCGTAGACCAAACCGGCGTACGGCGTGACGCGACCGGTGGTCTGCGTGGTGCTTTTGCTGACGGGGTCATACACACCTTGGAAACCGCTTTGGTCCTCGTAGGAAAAGTCATACCAACTGGTACGGGCGCCGAGAATCAGCGTCAAAGGATCCAGCAGCTTGACCCGCCAGGTGCCGTAAATACCCTTTTGACGCACGTCATACCAAGACTTCGCACCGCTACCGTCGTTGAGCAATTCGTTTTTGTCACGCTGTGGACGATGGTGGTCGATGTTGAAAATGTCGGCGCCATCGGTCGCGTCCCGCGCATACAAGTCATCGGTGGTGAGCTTGGAGTAGTTGGCGCCCAGGACGACTTCCTGTTCGAAGTTCAGCACCTCGAATTTGCCATCGACGTAGATATCCAAACCGCGACTTTTGCTATTGAAGTCGGTGACCCAATCCACGTAGCGCACGTTGCCCGTGGTGCCCGGATCGGGAATTTCATCCCAGGTCGCCTGATACGTGGCGTCGTTGTGCTCGTTGGTATAAACCGCCGCGGCCTTGAGTTTCCAGTCGTCATTGAAACGGTGTTCAAGATCGGCGAAGACCATGGTCTGGTTGTTGACGCTACGGTTCCAGCTCGCGCCGACAAAGGTTGAACGTGGCAGGCCGATATCGGCACCGCTGGCATAACGCGGCAGGGACATGAAGTTCGGCCGCGTGTGCCCCTTCTGGTTGCTGACGCCGACACCGACCGTGGTGTCGGGAGTGAAGTCGTAATCGACGGCGGCGTACACCGTCTGGTTCCAGCCACCGACGTAATCGACGAAGGAGTCGGTAGTGTCGTAGTCGACAACGGCGCGTCCCCGCAGCGTGCCTTGCGGATTGAGCGGGCCGCCGACGTCGACCTGGCCACCGTAGTGATCCCAGGAGCCGGCCTTGGCGGTCAAGGTGGCGGTGGGCGCCTGTTGGCCACGTTTGCGCACCAGATTGATCGCACCGCCGGGGCTGTCCGCGCCTTGCAACAGCGCCGCCGGCCCCCGCAGCGTTTCAACACGGTCGTAGATCGCCATGTTTTCGGTCAGGTAGCTGCCCAACGAGTAGGTGTTGCGCGGGATCGGTACGCCATCGTATTGCAACGTGCCGAGTTCAAAACCACGGGAGTAGATAAACATCCCCGGACCTGGCGATTTGGTGGCCGTCAGGCCGGGCGTGCGCTTGACCACCTCGGATAATTTGGTGGTGTTCTGATCGTCCATCTGCTGACGGGTCATCACGCTGACCGACTGAGGAATGTCCTTGAGCTTTTGCTCACCCTTTCCCAGCGTCACCAGGCCGGTGGTGTAAGAGCCGGTGCCTTCGGTGGTCGTCCCCAGCCGTCGAGCACTGACGTTGGTGGCGCCCAGTTGCAATGCCGCGCCGGTGTCGTAGACCCGTTCCACGGTCACGCTGTCATTGTCGATGAAGTTCGCCCCCAGACCGGTGTCCGCCAGCAACCGCGCCAAGGCTTCGTCCTTGGCAAAGCTGCCGCGTAAACCGGGGGATTGAAGGCCTTGGGTCACTTCGGCCGACACCAGCACTTGGACCCGGGTCACCGCGGAAAACGCCGCCAGCGCCGCATCCAGGGATTGCCCGGGAATGTCGAAGCGATAGACCTGAACCTGCGCCGCCAGCGCGGTTTGCGCTTGGCTCGGGGCGCTGCTCAGCGCCGTGGCGATGGCCAGCGTCAACAAGGTCGGCAGGCCGGTCATGCGCCGGGTGGCGGTCAGGTGTCCCATGGTTGTTTCCCCCAATGATCGAAGTCGTTGTCACGGCGCGCGCACTGCTTGTTGAGAGTGCTTATTGTTTGCGCCTCAGTGTTCAAGGACGACGCCACGGGGAAAAACCCTGAAACTATTTGAGAATTATTTGCAGAAAGGTCGCGAGGCCCCTCAACCTTCGCGCAACACCAGCAAATACGGGGTGTAGTGATCGGCCCGCAACTTGAGGGTGTAGGTCAACGCCTTGACCACGGCCTCGGGCTTGTCGATGTCGAAGACTCCCGAAACCCGTCGCTCGCGCAACGCGTCGCCCAGCACCAGGGTGCGACCGGGCCAGTAGCGGTTCAATTCATCCACCACGTCGGCCAGGGGCTGTTGCCGGAACACCAGTTGCCGTTGCCGCCAGGCAAACCCGGTGGCGGGATCGAACTCGTGCACGCCTGTCAGCCGTTGCGCCTGATACTCCACCGCACGCCCGGGCTCAAGGAACACCGGATCGCCGTCACCGGCGCTGACTTCGACCCGCCCCTGAGCGACCTGGACCAAGGTCTGATCGTTACGCTGAGCGACGCTGAATTGCGTCCCCAGCACTTTTACCCAACCCTCGCCGGACGCCACCACAAACGGCCGTGCCGGGTCTTTGGTCACCTCGAACCAGGCCTCGCCCCGCAGCAACGTCACCCGTCGCTGGCCCTCGCTCAGGCGCACTTGCACCGCCGTGTCGGTGTTGAGTTGCAGGATGGAGCCATCCGCCAACTCAACGCGCCGGGTTTCGCCAGTGGCCGTCGCGTAGTCGGCACGCCAGCGGTCCAGCCAGGGCGATTGCACGGCCACCAGGCCGACCATCAACAGCACCGCCGCCGCGCACGCCCATTGCAACCAGGGCCGGCTGCGCGGTTGACGCCAGCGTGCCTGTTCTTCTTCGCGCAGGACCCGCGCCGGTTCACGCAGGGCGCCGAGCAGTGCCTGGACGTCCCGCCAGGCCACTTCGTTGTCCGGACTTTGCGCCAGCCACAGGGCGAACGTCTCCAGTTCGGCCGCAGTCACGTCGTCGGCTTGTAAACGGAAATACCAGCCGGACGCCTGGGCAAACAGCACATCGGCGGAAGAGGCGGCAGCGGGTTCGGTCATCGGGGTTTCCACGGCAACGGGTTCACGGTTCATGGCCGTGCACCTCGCACGTCGCTGGCCAGCCGCGCCTGGATAAAAGCCCGGCAATCGATCAGCGCACGACGCAATTGGTATTCGACACTCCGCGGGCTGATCGCCAGGCGTTCAGCGATCTCGCGGTAGGAACATTCGTCGACATGATAGAGCAGGAAAATCTGCCGCGTCGCTTCGGGCAGTGCGGCGATGGCATCGCGCATCAGTGATTCGTCCTGGTGGGCCGACAGTTGCTCCGCCGCCGACGGCGTGCCGCACGGCAGGTCTTCACTGGGTTCGCCGACTTCCATGCGCTCGCGGCGAATGGTTTGGCGCTGATGGTCGCGCACCAGATTGCTGGCGATGGTGAACAGGAACGCCGGCAGATTGTCGATTTTTTCCCCGGACTCCAGCCGCGCCAGTCGCAGGAAAGATTCCTGCGTCAGGTCAGCCGCCACCTGGGCGCTGCCGGTACGCCGAGTGACAAAGGCTTCGAGGGCTTTCTTTTGTTCGGCGAACAGCCGCGCAATCTGCGAATTCCAGGAGGGCACGACGCGACCTTGATCGGGGAGTGTTCAGGAAGCGCGCACGCTAGCAGAAGATGCGAGTGATTCGCAATTGATATCTATTTCAGCCCAGTGCGAAAGAACTGTGGGAGCCCGCTCGCCCCCACAGGCATTCGGGTTATTGAATCTCCTCCGGCTTGACAATCACCCAGTTCTTGTCCGCCGTCACTGCCAGCCCTTCCTTGGCCTGGGCCGCCGCGTGCTTGGCCATCATGCCGTTGAGCTGGGTCATGTATTTGTCTTTGCGGTTGATCCACAGGTGGATGCCGCCCTTGGCCACGTCTACATCGTGGAACAACATGTAGCCGTCGCTGGTCGGGGTGTCGCCGCCGACCAGTACCGGTTTTTTCCACTCATCGATGTAGGTCAGGATCGCCGCGTGTTTGCCGGCCATCCAGGTCGCCGGGGTCCACAGGTACGGGGTCAGTTCCAGGCCGAGGTTGGCCTTTTCGTCATACTTGCCAGCGGTGATCTGCTTGCGCGCGGTGGTCAGCTCGCCGGTCTTGCGGTCCTTGAGCAGTGTGGTCACGCCGATGACATTCTGCGGCTTGACGTTGTAACCATACTTCGGATCGGCCGCGACCATGCGCACCAGTTCTTCGGAGGCGGCGGTCATCACGTAGACCTCGATGCCGTTCTCCATCAATTTGTTGTACAGCTCTTGCTGGCCGGTGAAGATTTTCGGCGGGTTGACCTCAATGGTCTTGACCACGTCGCCTTCGTAATAAGTGCTCGGCACCGGCTTGCCCGAGGCCATCAACTCATCGACGTAGCCTTTGAGTTCGGTGAGGGTGAAGCCGGAGAACACTTGCGCCACCCACGGGTAGCAGACCATGTCGTCGATTTCGCAGAGCCGGTAGTAGTAGCTGAACAGGCTTTCCTTGTGGTCGGCGGTGTCCTTGAACGGAATCAGTTTCAGCGACGGATCGAGTTTCTCGCGGGTGATCAGGCCTTTGTTTTCCATGAACGGCAGCAGCGACTCTTCCAGGTCGCAGCGGTAGCTGGTGTTGTCCATGTCGAACACCGCGAAATTGCCCTTGTTGGCGTTGGCCGCGATCATCGCGTCCAGGGCCTTGGCCTGGTCGGCGGGCCAATGCTTCAAGTCGGTGGCGAAGACCTGGCCGGCGAGGCCCAGGCAGAGTGCGACGGCGAGCAACTTCGGAGCGAATTTCATCGGCCTTTCTCCCTGATTCAAAGACATCGACGCTAACAAATCCGTATGACAGTCCTCGCCCCACCACGACTGTCCACGTCCCTATCGCGCCAAGCGCTTGCCTGGCAGCGACGAACACTTATTCCAGAAACGACAGTTTCCATGCGCTTTCGTTATTAATTCATTAGATATCAAGCTGTTAGGCTTTGCGATTCGCTGCCGCCCCGGAAGGCGGCGCGCACACGTCATCCTGGAGTTCTCATGAGTCTGCCTCTGATTCTCAACCTGCTGGTCTTCGTGGCCTTGCTCGCGGTTCTGGCCCAAACCCGCCACACCACCTTCAGCCTGGCCAAGAAAGTGCTGCTGGCGCTGCTGCTCGGCGTGGTGTTTGGCGTCGCCCTGCACACGATTTACGGTAACGGCAACCCGGTGCTCAAGGCCTCGATCGGCTGGTTCGATCTGGTGGGCAACGGTTACGTGCAATTGCTGCAAATGATCGTGATCCCGCTGGTGTTCGCCTCGATCCTCAGCGCCGTGGCCCGCCTGCATAACGCCTCGTCCCTGGGCAAGATCAGCTTCCTGACCATCGGCACCTTGCTGTTCACCACCGCCATCGCGGCGCTGATCGGCATTGGCCTGACCAATCTGTTCGGCCTCACCGCCGAAGGCCTGGTGGCCGGCACCCAGGAAATGGCCCGCCTGCAAACGATCCAGACCGATTACGCCGGCAAAGTCGCCGACCTGAATGTGCCGCAACTGTTGCTGTCGTTCATCCCACAAAATCCGTTCGCCGACCTGGCCCGCGCCAAGCCGACCTCGATCATCAGCGTGGTGATCTTCGCCGCGTTCCTCGGTGTCGCGGCGTTGCAGTTGCTCAAGGATGACGTGGAAAAAGGTCAGAAAGTGATCAACGCCATCGACACCCTGCAAGCCTGGGTCACGCGCCTGGTACGCCTGGTGATGAAGTTGACGCCGTACGGCGTGATGGCGCTGATGACCAAAGTGGTCGCCGGCTCCAACCTGCAAGACATCATCAAGCTCGGCAGTTTTGTCGTGGTGTCGTACATCGGCCTGGGGCTGATGTTCGTGGTGCACGGCCTGCTGGTGTCCGCCGCCGGGATCAACCCGCTGCGGTTCTTCCGCAAGATTTGGCCGGTGCTGACCTTCGCCTTCACCAGCCGCTCCAGCGCCGCGACCATTCCCCTGAGCATCGAAGCGCAAACCAGCCGCTTGGGCATTCCCCGCTCCATCGCCAGTTTCGCCGCTTCGTTCGGCGCAACCATCGGCCAGAACGGCTGTGCCGGCCTGTACCCGGCGATGCTGGCGGTGATGGTCGCGCCGACCGTGGGCATCAACCCGCTCGATCCACTGTGGATTGCGACGTTGGTGGCGATCGTGACCTTGAGTTCGGCCGGCGTGGCCGGAGTCGGTGGCGGTGCGACCTTCGCTGCGCTGATCGTGCTACCGGCCATGGGCTTGCCGGTGTCACTGGTGGCGCTGCTGATTTCCGTCGAGCCGCTGATTGATATGGGCCGCACGGCGTTGAATGTCAGCGGTTCGATCACGGCGGGGGCGATTACTAGCCAGATCATGCAGCAGACGGATAAGGAACTGCTGGAGGCGGATGAGCATTCGGCGTTGGCTCACGCTTAAATGCTTTAGCCTCTGATCTGGCCTCATCGCCAGCAGGCTGGCTCCCTCAGGGATTTGGGGTGTTCACACAATCGGTGTTTCACCTCAAACCCACTGTGGGAGCCAGCCTGCTGGCGATGCTTTAGGCTTTTTCCCAGACTTCGAAGTTGTACGCTGGCTTGTCATCGACGGCCGGATTTTCGATGTTGGACACCAGTTTCCACTCCGTCAGATCAAACGCCGGAAACCACGCATCCCCTTCCGGGCTCAACGCCACGCGGGTCAAATAAAGCCGATCCGCCTGCGCCAACCCCTGCGCATACAACTGCGCCCCGCCAATCAGCATCAACTCATCGACGCCCTGTTCCTTCGCCCATTGCTCGGCGCGAACCACGGCGGCCTCCAGCGACGGATAGACTTCCGCGCCTTCCAGCACCAGATCCGCCTGACGGCTGACCACGATGTTCAAGCGTCCCGGCAAGGGGCGGCCGAGGGAATCCCAGGTCTTGCGACCCATGATGATCGGCTTGCCCAAGGTGGTGGCCTTGAAGTATTTGAAATCCCCCGGCAAGTGCCAGGGCATGCTGTTGTCGACGCCGATCACACGGTTTTCACCGAGGGCTGCGATCAGGCTAAGGGGGAGTGTTTTAGTCATGCCGGCGAGGATACCAGAGCCCTGCGTACCCCGATAAGCGTCACAGCGGTTATGCTCTGGGCTCAATGGAGCGACGGGATGACGCGTGACTGAACTGCAAACCCTCTGGCTGACCGAAGCCGTGCGCCTGCGTGAGGAACACGCCGGCCCCCTGGATGATCTAGAAGCCAATCGCTTGGCCCGCAGCGCGGGGGGCGACCTGCCGACGCGGATTTCGCGGCGCGCGCTGTGGCTGGCCGAACGCGATGGCCTGGCCGGCGCGCTCCAGCATTGGCTGCAAGGGGCGCGGTTGGCACTGCTGGTGCTGGCGATTGTCGCGCTGGTCAGCGGCGCCGGTCTTGGCTTCGCCGCCCTCGGCGACGGGCAAACTCCGGTCAATGTGTTCTGGGCTTTGGGTACTCTGCTCGGGTTGAACCTGATCCTGCTGCTGAGCTGGGTACTCGGCCTGGTGTTCGCCGGCGAACACGGCGCCACTCTCGGGCGCCTATGGTTGTGGCTCAGCGAAAAACTCGCCCGGGACGCCAAAGCCGCACAACTGCCGCCCGCGCTGCTGCTGTTGCTGCAACGACAGAAACTCAATCGCTGGGCACTGGGCGTGCTGGTCAACAGCCTGTGGCTGCTGGCGTTGCTCAGCGCGCTGGTGATCACCCTGCTGCTGATGGCGACCCGGCGTTATGGCTTCGTCTGGGAAACCACCCTGCTCAGCGCCGACACCTTTGTGGCCCTGACCCAAGCCCTCGGCGCCCTGCCCGCGCTCCTCGGCTTCAATGTGCCAACCGTGGAGATGATCCGCGCCAGCGGCGATGCCGCGCTGAGTACCGAAAGTGCCCGCCAAGCCTGGGCGACCTGGTTGGTCGGCGTGTTGCTGGTGTACGGCGTGCTGCCGCGCCTGCTGTTGGCGCTGCTGTGCCTGTGGCGCTGGCGCCGTGGTCGCCAGGCCTTGCGCCTGGACCTGAACCTGCCGGGCTACGCGCAGTTGCGTGAACGGCTAATGCCCAGCAGCGAACGCCTCGGCGTCAGCGATGCGGCGCCCGCGCAATTGCATCGCGTGGAAAGCGGCGTCAGCGCCCAGGACACGGAAGGCGCGCTGTTGGTGGCGATCGAACTCGACCCGCAACGCCCCTGGCCACCTAAGTTGCCTGATGCGGTGAAAAACGCCGGCATCCTCGACAGCCGCGAATCGCGGCACAAACTGCTCGAACAACTCAGCCGCTTTCCGCCGGCGCGCCTGGCGATTGCCTGCGATCCCCGGCGCTCACCGGATCGCGGCAGTCTGGCGCTGATCGGCGAACTGGCCCGCAGCGCGGCGGCCACCCGGATCTGGCTGCTGCAAGCGCCACCCGGCGAAGCGCTGGACGCCGAACGCCTGGGCGATTGGCACACCGCCCTGCAACAACTCGACGTGCCGTTTGCCGACTGTGCGCCACTGAACTGGTTGGAGACCGGGCATGACTAAGCCGCTGAAACTCGCCGTGGTCGGCCACACCAACGTCGGCAAGACCTCACTGCTGCGCACGCTGACCCGCGACGTCGGCTTTGGTGAAGTTTCCCATCGCCCAAGCACCACCCGGCATGTCGAAGGTGCGCGGTTGTCGGTGGAAGGCGAGGCCTTGCTGGAGTTGTACGACACGCCGGGCCTGGAAGACGCCATCGCCTTGCTGGATTTTCTTGAACGCCTGGAGCGCCCCGGCGAACGCCTCGATGGTCCGGCACGGCTGGCGCGTTTCCTTGATGGCAGCGAAGCCCGCCAGCGCTTTGAGCAAGAGGCCAAAGTGTTGCGCCAATTGCTCGCCTCGGACGCCGGGCTGTATGTGATCGATGCCCGGGAGCCAGTGCTGGCCAAGTACCGCGATGAGCTGGAAGTGCTGGCCAGTTGTGGCAAGCCGCTGCTGCCGGTGCTGAATTTTGTCAGCAGCGCCCAACACCGCGAACCGGATTGGCGTGAAGCCCTGGCGCGACTCGGGTTGCATGCGCTGGTGCGTTTCGACAGCGTCGCGCCGCCGGAAGACGGCGAACGCCGGCTCTACGAAAGCCTCGCCCTGTTACTGGAAAATGCCCGACCGCAACTGCAACGGCTGATCGACGATCAACAGGCCCAACGCGTGGCCCGGCAACACAGCGCGGCCCGCTTGATTGCCGAGTTGTTGATCGACTGCGCGGCGTGTCGGCGCAGTGTGGTCAGCGATGCCGAACAGGAACAGCAAGCGATCGGTGAGCTGCGCAAAGCAGTGCGCCAGCGCGAGCAACGCTGCGTCGAGGCCTTGCTCAAGCTCTACGCCTTCCGCCCGCAGGACGCCGCCGCCAGCGATTTGCCGCTGCTGGACGGGCGCTGGGGCGATGACCTGTTCAACCCGGAAACCCTCAAGCAACTCGGGGTGCGGGTCGGTGGCGGGATTGCGGCCGGCGCGGCGGCCGGGGCCGGCGTCGACCTGCTGGTCGGTGGCCTGACCCTCGGCGCCGCCGCGCTGGCCGGCGCCATTGCCGGCGGCGCGCTGCAAACCGCGCGCAGCTACGGCGGCCGCTTGCTCGGCAAGCTCAGGGGCCAGCGTGAACTGACCGTCGACGACAACGTCCTGCGCCTGCTCGCCCTGCGCCAACGGCAACTGTTGCAGGCCCTGAACCAGCGCGGCCACGCGGCGATGGACAGCATCCAGGTGGCCACGCCCCAGGACAAAACCTGGCGCGAAGGCAAGCTCCCGGAAGCGCTGCACAAAGCGCGGGCGCACCCGCAGTGGTCGTCGCTCAATCCGCAGGCGAAGCTGACTCAAGCGGAACGCCAAGAGCAAGTCGAGCTGTTGGCGCAGCAACTCTGACCGCTGCCGCGCACGCCATCAGCTCCAGCCGAGCTTCAAGAACTCTCTGACCAAAGCCTTCACCCGGTTCCGGTCTGTTCGGTTGGCATGGCCGTCGTTATCCACGTCGGAACACAGGATCAGCTCCAGTTCGCCATCGTTGTCCAGATCCTGCATCGCCGCTTTGTAGGCAATCTGCGTTCCGTCATGGAAATGCAGGTGGACGATTTCCGGCGTGCCGTCACCGCTGGCGTTGCCCGAAAACACCCGCAGGTGACGAACATTGCCATCACCCAGGTTGTACCAGGCACATTTCAGGTAGGTATTGCCGAACACCCGCAGTCGCTTGAGTTCGGCCACCGTGGCGTCGCGCCCCAAGCGCTCTCCATCGTGAAAAGAGAAATGCAACGTATCGGCCGTGCCGCGGCCATTGAGATCCTGGGCAACCACTTTCAAATAACGCATCCCTGCGCTCCTTAACGGTAAAAGATCAGCCTGACCGATTGCCGCCAGCCGATCCATACAACGTTTCGCACAGCGATGTCAGATAAGTCAGCACACAGCGCCAGACAACACGCTGGCAGCCTTGGCCTTCAAAATCCCAAGATCGATCAGCGGCACACGCATTTCCTTGGCCATTTCATCCCACTGACGCATGCGCAGGCTGACCGCGCACAGCGGGTCTTGCTCGAACGCGTCGGCCTCGCTTTCGCTCATTACGCCGCCCTGATACGCCAGGGTGCGGCGACTGGCTTCGCTAAGCCGGTCGTAATAGCCGGGTTCGCGCAGCGTCAGGTAACGCTTGGCCTGGACGTGGTATTCCACGAGCCGCGCCACGCGTTCGCCGAAGCCGGCCCGACGCAAGTAATCGGCACCGAGGCGTTCGTGGCTGACCACGCCGTAACCGCCCATGTTCTGCGCGTTTTCGGCGCAGAGATGCCCGATGTCGTGGAAAAACGCCGCCAGCACCACTTCATCGTCGAAGCCCTCGGCCATGGCCAATTGCGCGGCCTGGGACATGTGCTCGATCTGCGACACCGGTTCGCCAATGTAATCGCTGTCGCCAAAGCGCTCGTACCAACCGAACACCTCGGCGATGACCTGTTCATGACGCTGCATTTCAACGGCCTCCGAAACCCAATCAAACCCGCATCCTGCTCCGCAAATGCGTCGGTCTGATGGCAGCGACGCTATTTGCGCAGCAGGCGCAGACCGTTGAACACCACCAACAGGCTGACACCCATGTCGGCAAACACTGCCATCCACATGGTGGCGAGGCCGGCAAAAGTCATCCCCAGGAAAATCGCCTTGATCACCAGGGCCAGGGCGATGTTCTGCTTGAGCACGCTCGCGGTCTGCCGCGACAAACGAATGAACGCCGGGATCTTGCGCAGATCATCGTCCATCAAGGCGACATCGGCGGTTTCGATGGCGGTGTCGGTGCCCGCCGCAGCCATGGCGAAACCAATTTCGGCGCGGGCCAGGGCCGGGGCGTCATTGATACCGTCGCCAACCATGCCGACCCGATGACCCTGGGCATACAAGGCTTCGATCGCCTGTAATTTATCGGTGGGCAGCAAATCGCCCTGGGCCTGATCGATGCCGACCTGGGTCGCAATCGCCTGGGCCGTGTGCACGTTATCGCCGGTGAGCATCAGGGTCTTGATGCCCAAGTCATGCAATTGCTGGATCGCTTCGCGGCTGGAGTCTTTCACCGTGTCAGCCACGGCAAACAGCGCCAACGGGCCGGACCCGTCGAGCAACAACACCACGGATTTGCCTTGTTTCTCCAGGGCGAACAGCTTTTCCTCCAACGCCGGTGAGCACAGCCCCAACTCCTCCACCAGGCGATGATTGCCCAAGTGATAGACCTCACCGTTGACCTCGCCACGCACGCCGCGACCGGCCAGGGCGGCGAAGTTATCCACAGTCAACGACGGGAAGTTTTTATCCACAGCGGCGTTGGCGATCGCCAGCGACACCGGGTGATCGGAACGCCCGGCCAAGGCTGCCGCGATAGCCGGCGCACTGGCTTCAGCGCTGGGTTGCAGCGACACATAATCGGTCTGCACCGGTTTGCCGTGAGTCAGCGTGCCGGTCTTGTCGAGGGCCAGGTAATCCAGCTTGTAACCCCCTTCCAGATACACCCCGCCCTTGACCAAAATACCTTTGCGCGCCGCCGCCGCGAGGCCGCTGACGATGGTCACCGGGGTGGAAATCACCAGCGCGCAGGGGCACGCCACCACCAGCAGCACCAGCGCCCGGTAGATCCAGTCGAACCACAGCGCGCCCATGAACAGCGGCGGAATCACCGCCACCGCCAAGGCAAAGAGAAACACCGCCGGGGTGTAGATTTTCGAGAACTGATCGACGAAACGTTGGGTCGGCGCCCGCGCGCCCTGGGCCTGTTCCACCGCGTGGATGATCCGCGCCAGGGTCGAATTATTCGCCGCTGCGGTGACCGCGTATTCCAGCGAACCGGCTTGGTTGATGGTGCCGGCAAAGACTTTGTCGCCGACGGTTTTCTCCACCGGCAGGCTCTCGCCGGTGATCGGCGCCTGGTCGATGGTCGAGTGGCCGGACAGCACTTCGCCGTCCAGGCCAATGCGCTCACCCGGCCGGACCCGCACCCGAGTGCCCAGGGCGATGGACTTGACGTCCTGCTCCCGCCAGGTGCCATCGGCCTGTTGCGCCGTGGCCTGCTCCGGGGTCATCTGCATCAGGCCGCCGATGGCGTTGCGCGCGCGGTCCAGGGATTTCGCCTCGATCAATTCCGCGACGGTAAACAGGAACATCACCATCGCCGCTTCCGGCCATTGGCCGATCAAAATCGCCCCGGTCACGGCGATGCTCATCAGCGCGTTGATGTTCAGGTTGAGGTTTTTCAGGGCAATCCAGCCCTTCTTATAAGTGCCGAGGCCGCCGCTGAAAATCGAGATCAGTGCGATGATCGCGATCACCCAAGTCGGCGCGGCATCAGTGAAGTGCAGCACTTCGGCGCCCACCGCCGTGACGCCGGACAACGCCAAGGGCCACCAGGCTTTCTTCTCGGGCGCTTTGGCCGGGGCGTCGACGCCCTGCTCCAGCGGCTCGGCCTGCATCCCCAGGGATTTGATCGCATCAATGATCGGCGCGGTGCTCGACAGGTCGTGGGTCACGCCGAGCACGCGGTTGATCAGGTTGAACTCCAGTTGCTGCACGCCGGCCAGCTTGCCGAGCTTGTTCTGGATCAGCGTCTGCTCGGTCGGGCAATCCATGGCCTCGATACGGAAACTGCTAAGCCGCGCGCCGTCGGTCGGGGCGTCGCTGAGCTTGACCAGCGACGGCGCCGTGGCTTTCGCGGAACAGCAGGTGTCGCCCGGACCGCCGTGCGCATGCTTGTGCAGCGGTTGCAGCTTCGGGCCGTGGTCGTGCGCATGATCGTGCTTGGGATCGTGGGTGTGCAGGGAGTCGCTCATCAGGTCGCGTCCGTAAGGTGCCTGTTGCCAAGTAAAGACCCTGTAGCCACTATAGGGTCAAGCACCCTTTTGGAGATGACCGTCATGAAGATCGGCGAACTCGCGAAACTCACCGACTGCGCGGTGGAAACCATCCGTTACTACGAACGCGAAAACCTGCTGCCGGAACCAGCGCGCAGCGACGGCAACTACCGGGTCTATACCCAAGCCCACGTCGAACGCCTGACCTTCATCCGCAACTGCCGCACCCTCGACATGACCCTCGAAGAAATCCGCAGCCTGCTGACCCTGCGCGACAGCCCGCAAGATCAGTGCGAGAGCGTCAACGCGTTGATCGACGAACACATCCACCACGTCAAAGCCCGAATCGACGGCCTGCTCGCCCTCCAGAGCCAACTCCTCGACCTGCGCCAACGCTGCGGCGAAGGCCCTGACGCCGATCAGTGCGGGATTTTGCAGCGCTTGGAAGTCAGTGGTGGCGTGGTGGCGACGGAGGTTGAACACTCCCACGTAGGCCGCAGTCACGGCCATTGAGCCCATCGAAAAAACCCTTTGGGAACGATCAAGATTTTATGTCGTGCGGCATTGCGCCAGTGGCGACCTATCTTTTTAGGTGTACATATCCATTGCTGCGGTAACGACCACTATTGGTTCCGCTTTTACAGCGGGTTACTTGGAAGAGCGCCAAGTAACCAAGCGCTCTGATCCCCTCCATTCGGTGCCTCGCCTAGGCTCGGCATGCCTTCACTCCGGCCTTGCTCCGGGGGCCCGCCGCCATCGGCCATCCATGGCCGTGGGCGGCTACCGCGGCATCCCTGCCGCGGTGCCCCCTGCGCAAGACCTGCGCTCAGCCTCTGGTTTACGGGGCACCGCAAGATCAAAAGCCAGATCAACAGCAGCCGAGGCGGCCTAGTAGCCGACCTGTCGCTGACGCCCGTACGCAGGTCCCTTTTGGCTGGCTTGCCGGCGATGGCGGTGTGTCTGGCGACATCGATGTTGAATGTGCCGCCCTCATCGCGGGCAAGTCGGAACGCCGCACCGCCACTCTCACAGGGCGTACGGTGTTTGGAAGATCTGGATCAACCTACAATCCAAGTGTAAGAGCGAGCCTGGTCTGGGCGGCATTCCGACGATAGCGGTGGTTCATTCAACATTGTTGTCGACTGATGCGACGCCTTCGCGAGCAGGCTCGCTCTCACAGGAGCCGGGTACAACCGGCAGGGATGAGTTGGCTGCCAGGACGCCATCGCTGGCAAGCCAGCTCCCACAGGAATCTGTGTCCATCCACCAATGGCGGGTCGTCTGTTACGACGCCTTCGCGAGCAGGCTCGCTCCCACATGGGGGATGGGCGGCTGGCTTTAGACCGCCATCGGCGCGGTCATCGGGGCGTGGTGCTGGTAGCCCTCGAGCGAGAAATCGCTTGGTTCGACCAGTTCCAGCCATTCCGGCTGGTACACGCCGGTCTTGGCAAACTCTGGCACGCGGTCGCTGATGACCAGTTTCGGCATCGGGAACGGTTCGCGGGTGAGTTGCTCGTTGAGCATGTCGAGGTGGTTTTCGTAGACGTGCGCGTCGCCGATGAAATAGGTGAACCAGCGCGGCGTGTAGCCGGTCAGGCGGCCGATCAGGCTCAGCAGCGCGGCGCCTTCGGTGAGGTTGAACGGCGTGCCCA
>Ga0247742_10000314_pt1 | contig 41052 bp, 43 predicted proteins | sample UWRJL208509C2_FD_180944 | JGI IMG/M metagenome (GOLD analysis project Ga0247742, IMG submission 180944) | Plant litter microbial communities from Arlington Agricultural Research Station in Wisconsin, United States - UWRJ-L208-509C-2 | ecosystem: Environmental > Terrestrial > Plant litter >...
GAAAATATGGCTATGACAGAACACTGATCATTTGCCGCTCCAATAAAAACGCTAACTTATATAATGGCCAGATCAGGAACCGCATTTTGTACCGGGAAGAAGAATTAACGGGCGGCGACCAGATCATGGTGGTAAAGAATAACTATTTCTGGCTGCAGGATCAGGACGAAAGCAGTACCAATTTTATTGCCAATGGCGATATAGCCCGCATCAGAAAAGTACGCCGTACGGAAGATATGTACGGCTTTAGGTTTGCCGACGTGCAGATAGAGTTTATTGATTATGCCGAAGACCCCACACTTGATTGCAAAATATTGCTGGATACGCTGTATGCAGATTCACCGGCCTTATCGCAAGCAGATCAGAAGCGTTTTTACGAGGAGGTGATGAAAGATTATGAGCACCTGCCAAACAAGCGTGCCATGCATAATGAGCTAAAGGTTAACCCATACTACAATGCCCTGCAAATAAAGTTTGCCTATGCCATAACCTGTCATAAGGCTCAGGGCGGCCAGTGGGATGCCGTATTTGTTGACCAGGGCTATGTTACCGACGAAATGATCAATATGGACTTTTTACGCTGGTTTTATACCGCTGTTACCCGTGCCACTACCGAACTGTTCCTGGTGAATTTTGACGGCCGGTTTTACTCAGCTCCTGCTGAGGAATAAAGGAAAAAGTTGTTATGATGAACGCAGTAAAGCATCTATTCGGCGAATAGGCAAATTCGATAATAGATCCTTCGTTCCTCAGGATGACAAATGTGTATTAAAGGGTGGTGTGCTAAGCATGACAGGCTTATCCTATGTGCCAAAAGTCTTTTGTCCAAAAGTCTCAAAGTCCTTTGTCTTTTCTCTCTAAAAACTTATCTTAGATGCATAATTACTTACAACACATATCAAATAAGGATTGCCAAAAATCCGGCCTGCTGAACAGGTTATGAAAAACGCTGAGCTTTTAGCGCCAGTGTTTCGTACGCACTAATTTTTACATCAATTTATTTCTTATAAGCACGTAATGAAAATTACTAATCTATTGGCGTTGGCTTTTTGCTGCATTTACATATGCACAGGCAACGCCACCAAAGCAAATACCATTATGGATACCTTAACCAATAAACAAAGAGTACTATCATTTTACAAGCAAATTGTAGGGCAACGCAAAGCGGAACTGATCCCTGAATTTGTGCGCGAAGGTTACATTCAGCACAACCCAACGGTTAAACAGGGCCGGGCCGGGATTACCGATGTGGTTAACTATTTAAAAACCTTGCCGCCGCCAGCGGAGAGTTCAAAATCGCCCATTATCAGGGCCATTCAGGAGGGCGACCTGGTAGTTACCCATCTCGATATTACATTTATGGGGAAGCGCATGGCAGTTATAGATCTGTTTAAATTAAAAGATGGTATGCTGGCCGAACATTGGGATGCTATACAAGCTTTGCCTGACCAAGCCGGAGAACCCATCACTGCTACGAATGGCGCGGACGGGATTGACATACATGCAAAAACTGCTAAAAGCAAGCGCGTTGTTGAGGAGTTTTACAAAAGAGTTATTGAAAGGAAGCCTGTGGACAGTTTTATTCATCAGAATTATATAGAACATGACCTGGCGGTTATTCATAGCGGAAAAAGCATTGCCTCGTATTTAAGCACTGATTCTGATCGCAATATCAAAGTACATCGTATTGTTGGCGAAGGCGATTTTGTGGCAGTACAGTCTGAGTTTAAAAGAGCGGGAAAGGCATATGTGTTTTACGAAATATTCAGGGTAGCTGATCATCAAATAGCTGAGCACTGGAGCGTAGAACAGGCTATTCCGGATGAGGTGAAAGCGGACGCGATGTTTTGACAGATAGCTCAAAATTTTGTAATTGCGAGGAGGAACGACGAAGCAATCGCGAATAATGCAGGTCGACCCTGTAAAGTTCGCGGTTGCCACGCTTCGCTCGCAATGACAAGTAGGAAGGCACTGTCGCTTCTGCATGTCAAAAAACTTATAAAAACAAAAGAGGCACCCATTTAGGTGCCTCTTTCAATATTGTTCATAGTAAAATTATACAGAGAAGCTTTCGCCGCAGCCGCAGGTACGGCTTGCATTTGGGTTATTGAAAGCAAACCCTTTACCGTTAAGCCCATCAGTAAAATCAAGTTCAGTGCCGGCAAGGTACAGGAATGATTTCATGTCAAGCGCAAAACGGACACCACGATCTTCAAAAAACTGGTCGCCTTTTTTCTCTTCGTTATCAAAATCAAGATTGTATGATAAACCTGAGCAACCACCACCCTGAACAGACACACGAAGAAAATAAGAGGCATCAAGCCCCGAATCCTGCATCAGGTGGTCTATTTTACTTTTTGCTTTATCAGTTATAGTTACCATAATAATAGAATCAAGAGGTAAGAATCAAGAGCCAGGAAAGTATCTGGAATTAATCCTTAGTTTATTTTTGTTTTAAGCGTTAGAACCAACAGGCAAAAGTCTTATATCTTGACTCTTGATTCTAACTTCTTATTAATGGTGTACTTTTTCGCTTTCAATTGGCGCTAAGCCGTTTTTTACGCGGAAGTCATTGATAGCTGCTTTAATAGCGTCTTCTGCTAAAACTGAGCAGTGTATTTTTACCGGAGGTAAAGCCAATTCTTCAACAATATCCATGTTATCTATCTTCATGGCATCGTCAATGCTTTTGCCTTTTAACCACTCAGTAGCTAATGATGAAGAAGCGATAGCTGAACCGCATCCGAAAGTTTTAAATTTTGCATCGGTGATAACATTGTTATCATCAACCTGTATTTGCAGGCGCATAACGTCACCGCACTCAGGTGCACCTACTAAACCGGTACCCACTTTGTGGCTGCTTTTATCTAAAGTGCCCACATTGCGGGGGTTAGTATAGTGATCGATTACTTTATCTGAATATGCCATTTTCTTAGTTCTAAGTTGTTAGTTATAAGTTTTGAGCTTGAAAAAAAATATAAACTCTAATTACTAAATTCTATTATGTATGCCTGGATCCGAAATCCGACATCAAAAAATTAATGTTCTGCCCACTCAATAGAGTTAAGGTCGATACCTTCTTTAAACATTTCCCAAAGCGGTGACAGTTCACGCAGGTGGGTAACAGAATCTTTGGTTACTTTAATAGCGTAATCAATTTCTTCTTCGGTAGTAAAGCGGCCTAAACCAAAACGGATAGACGAGTGTGCCAGATCGTCTGACAAGCCTAAGCTTTTCAGTACGTATGACGGCTCTAATGAAGCTGATGTACAGGCAGAACCTGATGATACAGCCAGATCTTTCATGGCCATCATTAACCCTTCACCTTCAACGTACTTGAATGAAATGTTGGCTACATGTGGCAAGCGGTGATCAACGTTACCGTTTACATAGCTTTCTTCCAATACAGTCAGTTCTGCCTGCAATTTATCACGTAATACTGATAAACGTTTGGCTTCGCTTTCCATTTCTAAACCACAAAGTTCGCAAGCTTTACCTAAGCCAACAATGCCCGGTACGTTTAATGTACCTGAACGCATACCGCGTTCGTGGCCGCCACCGTCCATTTGTGCGGTTACTTTAACCCTTGGGCCTTTGCGGCGTACGTATAGCGCTCCAACACCTTTAGGGCCGTATATTTTATGTGCCGATAAAGCCAGCAGGTCAATACCATCGGCATTAACATCAACCGGAATTTTACCAACTGCCTGTACAGCATCCGTCATAAACAGGGCGCCGTATTTGTGTGCAATGGCTGATATTTCTTTTATAGGTTGTACAACACCAATTTCGTTGTTACCGTACATGATCGATACCAGGATGGTCTCTGAGGTCATGGCTTGTTCTAAAGCGGCAAGGTCAACTAAACCATCTTCTTTCACCGGTAAATAAGTAACCTTACCACCCAGTTTTTCAACGTGTTTACAAGCATCAAGCACAGCTTTATGCTCGGTAACTGTAGTGATAATATGATTACCTTTATCTTTATACATTTCAAATACACCTTTGATAGCAAGGTTATCTGATTCAGTAGCGCCCGATGTGAAAATGATCTCCTTTTCAGATGCACCAATTAATTTGGCCACCTGCTCACGTGCATAATCAACAGCTTCTTCTGCAACCCATCCAAAAGCATGGTTACGGCTTGCCGCATTACCAAATTTTTCGTTAAAATAGGGTAACATAGCTTCCAGAACCCTTGGGTCCATAGGTGTTGTTGCGTTATTATCTAAATAAATTGGGATATTCATATTCTCTATTACGTTAACAAAAACAAAGATACGCAAGTTTTTATTGAATTTCATTTAAACAAAGGTTTAAAATAGTAATCCTGACCATTAATTTACAATATTTGGACATGAACAAAGTTGAGCACATCGGTATTGCCGTAAACGACATAAAAGCCGCCGGTGATATATATGAAAAGCTGTTAAATACCACCGTATATAAAACCGAGCGTGTAGAACAGGAGGGGGTAGAAACGGCCTTTCTGCAAACAGGGCCCAATAAAATTGAGCTTTTGCAGGCCCTTAGTGATGACAGCCCTATTGCCAAATTCATAACAAAAAAGGGCGAAGGCATACACCACATAGCTTTTGAGGTAGATGATATTGTAGCCGAAATGGAGCGGTTAAAGCAGGAAGGTTTTACATTGTTAAACGATGAACCCAAACCAGGTGCTGATAATAAACTGGTATGTTTTGTGCACCCTAAAAGTGCTAATGGGGTGTTGATTGAACTTTGTCAGAGTATTTAGTTGTGGTGTGGGATCGAGGTGTTTAGTGAGGGATTAAAAGTGCGGAGAGCGGAACGTTGCTTAATAATTAGTATCCCAATAACGTTTAAATCGCACTTTTTATCCTTGCTCCTCGCACCAAAACACCCCACTCCCCGCACCTTAATAAAACTTTCTGCTTTTGATTTTTTAATTTTGAGTTTTTTAATTACATTTGCGCCTCTTTTAGAAAGTACAGAAGAAAAAGCTTATATATAATGAAAAAAGATCTGCATCCATCAAACTATAGATTAGTTGTATTTAAAGACATGTCAAACGACTATTCTTTTATAACTAAATCTTGCATCGATAGCCGCGAAACTGTAAAGTGGGAAGACGGTAACGAGTATCCATTGATCAAATTAGAAATTTCTCATACTTCACACCCTTTTTATACCGGTAAAATGAAACTGGTTGATACTGCAGGTCGTATTGATAAATTCCGTACACGTTACAACAAGAAATAATTCTTGTTTAATTAAATATTTGCAAAGTCGTCCGATGTATCGGGCGACTTTTTTTATTTTTGCGCATGTCTATTATTCTTTTTGACGATAACGCATACTTAACACTGCTGCCACTTACCTATACCCGGCCCGTAGCCGACTTACGCATAGGCATACTCACCATAGCCGAAAAGTGGGCCAGGCATTTAAGCCAGGAGCATTCTTTTTATACCCGCGACTATTTGCAGGCAAAATACCCGGCAAAAATTGCGGATGATAATTTGTTTATAAATGGTGCCGTTTGCCCCGATGAAAACCTGATAGAGGCTATCGGGAACCTGCAAACAGGCCAGGCACTAAAATACAACGATCAGCTGTTGGCTGTACGTTTAAATCAGGCTGCTGCCGATGTCTTTAGTGTAGATGCGGTGTTTAATGATGTCATCAATTACGCTAATCTTTTTGTATCTATCCGTTACCCTGAAGATATTTTCAGAAAAAACGATATTGAGCTGCGAAAAGATTTTCAGCTGATCACCAAAGGCCGCACCAGCGCCACTATAAGTGCAACCAATGTTATCATCGGCAACGATTTTTTTGCCGAAGAAGGTGCTACTGCCGAATGTTCATCATTTAATACTACTAATGGCCCTATATACCTGGCTGCTGATACGCAGGTATGGGAGGGTAGCCACATCCGGGGCCCTTTTGCTATTTGTGAGCATTCGCGGATAAAGATGGGGGCTAAAATATATGGTGGTACTACCATTGGCCCATATTCAACCATTGGGGGCGAGGTTAATAATGCCGTGATCTGGGGGTACTCTGCCAAAGGTCACGAGGGTTACCTGGGCAACTCTGTATTGGGCGAGTGGTGCAATATTGGGGCCGATAGTAATAACTCCAACCTTAAAAATAACTATGCCGAGGTTAGGCTTTGGGATTATACCACCCAACGCTTCCGTAAAACCGGCTTGCAGTTTTGCGGCCTCATCATGGCCGATCATGCCAAATGTGGTATTAACACCATGTTTAACACAGGCAGCGTGGTAGGGGTAGGAGCCAATGTTTTTGGAGCAGGCTTCCCACGCAATTTTATTGCAGATTTTGCATGGGGTGGTGCGCAGGGCTTTGAAGTATATAGCATCAACAAAATGCTTGAAACCGCACAACGGGTTTTTGAACGCCGTGAACATCGTGATTTTAACGAAACTGAACAGGGTATATTAAAGAAAGTATTTGAACTGACGGAAGAATATCGTCGTTTTTAGTAGGGCTATTTGTCTGAACCACGATTTTTAGGATTAAATGATTGCCATGATTTTTTCATTGGCTAAAAATCCTTTAATTCGAGGAATCTGTTTAAGCGTGGTTCACACAGCGCCAATCAAAATAATCTAACATAATCAACTAATAATAATAAACATGAGAAAAAAAATTGTTGCCGGAAACTGGAAAATGAACCTTGATTATAACGAAGGTTTAGGTGTATTTTCAGAAATCATCAACATGGTAAAAGATGAAGTAACCGGAACACAGGAAGCGGTTGTTTGCAGCCCGTTTATACACCTGCACAGCCTGGTACAAATGGCTAAGGGATATAATAAAGTTGCAGTAGGTGCTCAAAATGCACATCAGGCCGAGTCTGGCGCTTATACAGGTGAAACATCTGCTAAAATGATCAAATCGGTTGGTGCGGCTTATGTTATCATTGGTCACTCAGAGCGTCGCCAGTATTTTGGCGAAACCAACGAATTATTGGCTAAAAAAACTGATACTGTACTGGCTCATGACCTGCGCCCTATTTTTTGCATTGGTGAAACCCTGCAGGAGCGCGAATCAAACCAGTATTTTGACGTGATCAAAACTCAGTTGGTTGAAGGTGTTTTCCATTTAGATGAGGCACAGTTTTCAAAGGTAGTATTGGCTTATGAGCCGGTTTGGGCCATAGGTACAGGTGTAACTGCCAGCTCTGCACAGGCGCAGGAAATACACGCATTTATCCGTATAGAGATCGCAGCTAAATATGGTCAGGAAATTGCTAACAATACTACTATTTTATATGGTGGCAGCTGTAACCCTAAAAACGCACCTGAATTATTTGCACAGCCAGATATTGATGGCGGCCTGATAGGTGGTGCTTCTCTGAAATCGCGCGATTTTATCGATATTGTTAAAGTATTTAATTAATTAGATGTGAGCTATGAGATATGGGATCTGAGATAATGCTGAAATTGTATTGCGTTACTCACATTTCAAACAGAAACAGATTTGTGATGTTAGATTACAAATAAATCTCAAATCTCATATCTCAATACTCATATCTAATCATGAGGAAACTATTAAAGGTTCTGTTACCGGTTTTAATTGATTTCGGCATTTTTGGGGCTGTGGTTGCATATAATATGCCCGCGCACCCCATGAAGCTGATTGAAATTGGCAATGGGAATTTATATAGTTTAATGGCTTATTTCCATCTTTTTTGGCCTTTGCTGCTGTTGGTGGGTATCTTAACACAATACCTCATTATTGTGCACCTGTGGGATAATCAGGCCGTGAAAAGCCTGAAAGCCCGTGTAATTATTGGTTTTTGTATCGCATTTATTTGTTTCGCATTTGCAGGCGCAATCAGTTATATTATATGGGACCCTGCCGAAGGCCGGGAACCTTTAATTAGCTTTTGGTGGTACCTCTCTGAAATACAGCTAATTTACTGGGTAGTTACCTTTGTGATATTGTACCTGATAGACAGGCGTAAATTTACCAGGGCTGAAACGCCGGAAGAGATAGAGAGCGCTGTATAAACCAAAGCTGCCTGGCCTCAACAGGAATGCTGAAACAAGTTCGGGGCAACAATTAATACTTTATTTAAATGAACTACTACGAACTACTTTTTACCACTATCACTACTGAAGATTATCAGCAAGACCTGCTGATAAATGCTTTAGGTGAAATTGGTTTTGATACTTTTGAAGAGCTTGAATTTGGCTTTAAAGCCTATATTCCTACCGACGATTTTGACGAGGAGAAACTGAAAGAGCAAATACTGCCTTATCAGGACATGTTTACTTTTAGCTACGAGATAGCACTTATTCCGCAAAAAAACTGGAACGAGGTATGGGAAAGTAATTTTGAACCTATTGAGATAGGGAATAAGGTGTACGTAAGGGCAACTTTTCATCCCGCCAGGCCCGAGTTTCCTTATGAAATTGTGATCGACCCTAAAATGGCTTTTGGAACCGGACATCACCAAACCACTGCCATGATGCTTGAGCTTATACTGGAAAATAATTTTGAGGGTAAAAAAGTGCTGGATATGGGCTGTGGTACAGGTATCTTGGCTATTATGGCAGCTAAACTCCATGCTGCCGAAATTACTGCCATTGATTACGACCCGGTATGCTTTGACAGTACTATTGAAAATTCTGCCCTTAATGGCATAACTAACATAACGGCCCTCTGCGGCTCCAAAGAGGCTATCCCTAATGAGCAGTATGATATTATACTGGCCAACATTAACCGCAACATTCTGCTTGATCAGATGGCACGCTATGCCGAAGCACTCAAACCTGAAGGAGAGATCTATTTCAGTGGTTTTTATGAATCGCCCGATCTGGAGATCATTACTGATGAGGCCCGTAAGTATGGCCTAAAATACATCATCCACAAAAAAACAAACGAGTGGGTTGCGGCCAAGTTTATAAAATAAAGAACGGCTGGTTAGGTGAAATAAAAATATGTCATTGCGAGGAGGAACGACGAAGCAATCGCGAACTATACAAGATGCCCTGTACAATTCGCGATTGCCACGCTACACCCGCAATGACATTAACTTAATTAATACCCTACAGTAAATCTGCGTTTTATAAAGGCGTTATTTTCCAGCTCATCAATTATAGCAACAGCCAGATCTTCAATTACTATAAAGCTTTGACCCTTTTCGTCAAATACAGGCTGATCTGTGCCTACTCGGTATTGTGCTGTACGTTCCCCATGCGAATCCGGATGCAGGTTAATGGCAGGGCTTAAAAAAGTCCAGTCGAGATTATTTTCCTGTTTCAGAATGTTCAGATAATCGCGGGCTGCCGTAGCGCCGGGCTTGTATGCAGGCGGAAAATCTGGCGAATCAACTAATTGCACACCCGGGGCAATTTCCAAGCTGCCTGCACCGCCAACAACCAGTAAACGTTTTACACCTGATAGCTTTACCGCCTGCTGAATAGCTTCAGAGCCGGCTATAAAATCGTCATACATATTAGGGTTTGTCCAGCTGGCATTGAACGAGCTTACTACGGCATCATGCCCTGTAAGTACGGTGGCAAGGTCCTGAACGTTAAATACATCTGCTATGGCAATGGTTAATTTGTCATTTTTAATATCCAATTTTTTAGCGTCGCGTACTATGGCGGTTACTTCATGACCGCGTTGGAGTGCTTCGTTTAAAGTGGCCAGACCGATGTTGCCGGTGGCGCCTATTAATGCTAATTTCATAATGAGTTTGTTTATTAATGTAAGTAAATTTGTTACAGTTTTGTTTAAAAAAAATTATTTGAATTTAAGGCTAAAAGCAGCCAGTGTAATGGTATTTAATTGGTTAATTATAGCCAATTCCACATCGGCAGCTAAAGTGTTCAGGTGTTGATTAATTTGCCGGCCAACCGGGCAGTCGGGATTAGGGAGGTTTTTGGCTTGCCCTAAAGCAGGATTGCTGTTAACAGCTTTGTAAACATCACCCAGTGTTATTTTTTCGGGAGCCAAACCCAGGCTATAACCTCCGGCTTTTCCTTCCTTACTTGTAATTAGCCCGTAGTTGCGCAGATTTTTGATCTCTTTACGCACCAATACCGGGTTGATGTTGATGCTGCCGGCAATATATTCAGACGATACAAGCTCTCCCGGCTCCTGATTAAGAAGGGTAAGTATATGTACTGCTATCTGAAATTGACCGTTCATCTGTAATTTAAAAAGTTACAGTACAAATATACCATGTAACTTTTATAATACAAGTATTATTTTTTGTTGAATTGGTAAATTACTTTTTGATGATAATTGCTAACTTAATTTGGAGTTAAATATTTGGCTTTTAGGGAATTAAAATAATTTCCCTCAAATTTAAAAATCACTTAAACGAGAATTGTTTTGAAAAAGTTTCGCTTTAAATAAAATATTATGCAAATTAGTTGATAATTAGTGCAATAATAAATAATATTGCAAGGTAATTAACTTTCGCGAAACCTAATACTATTATTAAAGTCACATGAAAACACTTGGGAAAAAAATCAGACTGCTACGTCATCAAAAAGGGTGGAGCCAGGAAGATGTTGCAAAAAGATTGGATATTTCAATTCCTGCATTTTCAAAAATTGAAACAGGAATAACCGATATTAATTTATCGAGATTAGAACAAATAGCAACTTTGTTTGAAATGTCTGTAGTACAGCTACTTACGTTTAACGATACAGAGCAAGATCAAAAATTTGTTAACGAATTAGAAACCGTTAATAAACGGTTAATGGATCGGGAAACTGAGGTTATTGATTTGCAAAAGAAAGTAATTGAACTCTTTGAAGAGCTCAGGCACTCCAAAGCAACCGCATAATATGAGCCCGGCTTAGCCGGGCTTTTTATTTAAAAATATAACGCATAGTTAAATGCTTTTTGCCAAAAGTAGCTCCTACGGCACTATGGATGGCAATCATTTTCTCATTAAAATCGCCCACCCACGATAATTCCAACTCATCGTATTGCTTTAAAGGCAAAACATATTCTTTTAGTTTGATAAATATGGCCGATTCGAGCCCGTGCTTTTGATATTTTTGTTTGGTACCCATTACAATTGCTCTCATTCTGGATACACCTTTCCATCGGTAATATAAAAATTTGAGCTTTCCTATAAGGTTAAGTTTGCCGTTAAGAGGCTTTAACATCTGGTTGGCATCTGGCAAAATGATGATGAAAGATGCCGGTTCATCGTCAACATAAGCAAACCAGATCAGCTTTTCGTCCATGAGCGGCTTCATTTTTTCAAAGCTCTCGGCTATGGTTGCATAAGTTATGGGTACAAAATTTTCAAAGTCTTTCCATGCGTCATTATATATTTCTATAAAATCGGCCGCGAATTTCCCCATTTCCTTTACCTTAAAATGCTTGAAATCGTATCCGGGCTTTTTAATTACCCAGTTGGCAATTTTGGTAAACCTTTCCGAAAATGGTTTATGTACGTCAAGATGATTAGTAATTTGCTCGTACAAAGTTTTAAAGCCATAATCCTCAAAAAAGGCTTTGTAATAGGGCGGATTATAGTTCATACCGTAGGAGGGATGCGTAAAGCCCTCCACCAGCAAGCCCCAGAAGTTGTCATTTTCACCAAAGTTGATAGGGCCGTCCATGGCTTTCATGCCATTTTCTTTCAGCCAGTTTTGTGCGGTATCAAATAGTAAAACAGCGGCTTCTTTATTATCAATGCATTCAAAAAAGCCCATGCCACCGGTTGGTTGCTCGTAATGAAAAGCTTTTTTATTGTTGATAAATGCCGCAACACGGCCAATAAGTTGATTATTATTGTCGGTAAGTATCCAGCGGGTACATTTACCATCCTGATGAAAATTGTTTTTTGCTGGATCAAATACGGCTTCTACATCATTGTCAAGCGGGCAAACCCAGGTGCTGTCATTTTTATAAATGATGCGGGCTATATTTAGAAACGCTTTTTTTGATGCTTTGTCTTTTACTTCTGTTATTACCATAGGCCCAGCCTGACGGCCAAATATGAAAAAAAAGCATCCAGTGGCAGGTACTGAATGCTTTTAAACTAAATATGTGTCTTTATTAATTAATAATCGTCGTCATCTTCATCGTCAAATGATTCGTAACCTCTGCCCAGATCATCATCTAAAGGTCCATCAAAATCATCTTCATCCTCATCAACTGCTTTTTTCTTGTTAGGGGTAAGTTGATCATCGTCTTCATCCAATTCATCTTCTGAGTTGTCGATCTTTTTAGTGGTCGGTTTTTTTGGCGCTCCCATTGTAACGGATTTTATTTGTAAAACTTTATCAATATAAATTTAAATCAGTTTAAAAGTATCAATTTTTTTAGCTACTTCCTTTATCTAATTCAGTAGTAAAAATAATTAAAATCATTTTTATTAAAAATATCTTTTAAAATTATTCTGTTTGCTCGCCAATGGCAACGGTGGCAGCTGTAAAATCCTTAATTTGAGGTAATTCATCAATGCTGTTTATCCCAAAATAATCCATGAACATACTGCTGGTACCATACAAAATGGGTTTGCCAATGCTTTCCGACTTCCCAATTATAGCAATTAGCTCTTTTTCCAGCAGTTTTTGTATCGAGTAGTCGCAGTTTACGCCACGTATTTGTTCAACGTCAGTTTTGGTTACCGGCTGCTTGTAGGCAATAATTGCCAGCGTTTCTAAGGCCGCCTGGCTTAATTTTTTTTTGGAGCGCTGTAGCTGCAACAAGTTAATTACCGGATGATATTCCTTCTTGGTGAAAAACTGGTATCCGTTATTAACCTTTACCAGTTCAATGGCCAGGCTACTGTCATTGTATTTATTTTGAATAACGTTTATACTTTCGGTAACTTCTTCAATAGAAAAATCGCGCTCAAATGCGGCTTGCAGGCAGTACATGATCTCCTCCATACGGATGCCTTGCTCCGACGCGAAAATTAATGCCTCAATATGGTGTTCCATTTTTGTTAATGGTGAATGGTTAATAGTGAGTGTAGTTTGTGACATATTCTATTCACTATCCTCCACTCGCTATTCACCTTAATAATTTATTACCTGTTCTTCTATTTCGGCGGGGATATCGCGCCAATCGTATTTTTGGGTGCGTAGTTGTGGTTCAAAACCAGCCTCAATAATTGATTCCTGTATACCTTTGGCAGTAAACCTGTGTGGCGCGCCTGCGGCAGATACTACGTTCTCCTCAATCATGATAGAGCCAAAATCATTAGCGCCCCCGTGCAGGCATAGCTGAGCCACCTGTTTACCAACGGTTAACCATGAGGCCTGTATGTTTTTAATATTAGGCAGCATAATACGGCTAAGCGCGATCATGCGGATATATTCATCGCCGGTTACGTTGTTGGTAATACCTCTTACTTTACGCAGCAGGGTGCCATCGTCCTGGAAAGGCCAGGGTATAAAGGCCACAAAACCATGAGCACCTTCAGGTTTTTCTGACTGCACTTCACGTATCCAAACCAGGTGTTCAAAACGCTCCTCAATAGTTTCAATATGGCCAAACATCATGGTTGCCGATGTTGGCAGGTTAAGCTGATGGGCCGCCCGCATTACATCCAACCACTCCTTGCCACCGCATTTACCTTTTGATATCAGGCGGCGCACGCGATCGTTCAGGATTTCGGCACCGGCACCGGGTAATGAATCTAATCCGGATTCTTTCATGGCCCTTAGCACATCAATATGGGCCATACCTTCCAGTTTGGCTACGTGTGCAATTTCTGGCGGGCCTAAAGAATGCAGTTTAAGCTTCGGATAAAGCTTTTTTAGTTCGCTGAACAGATCGGTATAAAACTTTAGGCCCAGATCAGGGTGGTGACCGCCCTGCAAAAGCAACTGATCGCCGCCATAGCGGAAAGTTTCCTCAATCTTCTTTTTATAAGTTTCAATATCAGTAATATAGCTATCCTCATGGCCGGGCCTGCGGAAAAAGTTACAAAACTTGCAATTGGCTATACAAACATTGGTAGTGTTAACATTTCGGTCTATCTGCCAGGTAACCTTACCATGCGGAACCTGCTTTTTACGCAGTTCGTTGGCAGTGTACATCAGATCGGCAGTAGAGGCGTTGTTGTACAGGTAAACGCCCTCATCCTGGGTTAAAAATTCAAACCGCAAAGCGCGTTGCAACAGATCGGCAGTGTTCATTTAACAAAGATAAAGCTTTAAAATATGAATAGTTTAATATGAGCCGCAAGATTGACAAATTAATGAGCAAGCCTTGTTTACCGAAACTTTTTAAAATTAAATTTTAACATAAAATCGCCTCAAAAAAGATCAAAAATAGCCCGGAATTTGCGACTTCAAGGTGAAAAACAGGCCAAAAACATCATTTTTAACAAATTTTAGTGGTTTAAAAAAGGTTTAAAAACTTTTAAAAACCTGATAGTCAGATGGATTTGTAATTTTAGACGTGTTTATCTGTTTCTATCTTTAACTCAACAGCCCTGCTTTCTGGTTAAAGAAAGCAGGGCTGTTGAGTGATATAAATATACTGAAAATTGAGATGCGATTCAAATTTTATCCCGCTTATAAAGCCTCAATTCACCATGGCAAACATCCATTAAAATGAGTGTGAGATAGTCTGAGAGGTTTACAGGCGACTTAACGCAATTACTTAGCGTCTCCGGCTATCAAACAAGCATTCCAGTGCTCTCCCCATATATGTGATTTTAACTACCATTATTGGCTATTTTAATAGATATGCTATTCATCTACTTTTGATAAAGCACCATATGATTATACCAATCGGGGTAATAGTTTTTTCTTAACGAAGCCCCGGAGGAGAAATATGGCTCCCTTTTTTTAAAGAAAATATGACATATATAAAAATTAAACCGGCCTTGATAGCCCAGTATACCGAGATAGTCTCCAGCAGAGGCAGGGCAAAGCCTGTTTTTGCATTCAACAACATGGTAGACAGTAACCAACTGCGACTGTTTTTTAATAATCTTCAAGAAAGCGTAGGGGCGTTGGAGATGGCAAAAACAAGGATTTTTATTTTGAGCGGTACGCATAGCTACCCAAACGGGCAGCTGGCCGGAAGGGCCAAGTTTTTTTGGGAGATAGATAAATATTACCTGGAAACACGTAATGTATCGGTAGTGGAGATCAACAGCCAGACTCCGGCACAAACCTGGAGAAAATACTTTAACCAAACAAATGCAGTAATTGTGCTGGGCTGGTGTTACAGTGCTTACTGGAATCAGCTGCATCTGTATAATAATTAAACCCATGCAGAAGATACATACATGTTATCTGAAAATCACCATTACAGCCGTCCGGATCGTTACAAATTTCTGCCGATTGTCATTTCGACCGCAGGAGAAACTATTTCTTGAACGAAATGAAAAATCTTATACAGCTTGTATATCCCGCGTATAAGATCTCTCCTCGTGCCTCGTTCGAGATGACAATTGGTGTGACGCGATGGAATCGCTGCCACATGTTAAGCACTCGTTACAAACGAGCGCAAGGAGGGTTAAGTGACTACTTTATTCCTTATGTTTTTAGGTATGTCTTCATATAATGGTGTTGAAAGCATAGAAGGAACCCAATTATTTACACCGTCATCCAGCATATTTTCGTTCGCTTTAGATAATGCCGGGTCCGAACTTAATACTTTGTATGCAATGTTTTTATAATCCTCGATTGATAATTGCAGCTTGTTTTGTTTTACATTTTTTTTAAGTAATTCCATTACTATTCGCAATCGTATAATGCTATCACCATATATACTTATGCCTTCTAAATGCTTTACCTTTTCAAATTCTGATTTGATGCCAGAAAGAATCACATACTTGCCTTCCTTCAAATAGAACCATTTCTCTTCTGATGAATAAATGTTTCTTGGACTATATTTTAAATCAGGTAGCATTGCAGCAGAAATCTCTTTTTCAATCAAGCTCACCTTTAAACATTTATATTTACCCCTAGTTGGAAGTTTTTCTGATACTACCTTTCCGAATAACTGGTGCTCTTCAGTCAAATCGGTAAGATCAACAATTGGGAAATCGAAAGTATTATAAACACTCACTAATTGAAAATTCAACCCCATGAATCCTATCAAGGGGAAAGAACTACAGTATATGTAATCATGAGAAATCGATTCTAAAGAAGGTATTTGTTTAAAAGGAATATTGCTAATGGGAAGTTTGTAATAAGTTATTATTAAATTCATGAAATAAAGTTTTCCGATTAGGTGGATTTTCACTCTGTTGTCCTGGCTAATGACCGCAAACCTACATGTTGCTATTTCAAAGCCCTCTCCTTTGGAGAGGGTTGGGTGAGGTCTTACTTCACCTTCAGCGAATTATTCTTCCTGTCCAGATCAGGCAAGGCATTATCCGGGTCAACGGTTACGCTGTCGGCTTCCTGGGAGCCGGGCAGGGTAAGGGTTATCTGTTTGTTTTGCAGCCAGGTTTCAACCGGCAGGTAAGTGCGGGTTTTGCTGCCATCTTTATATTTTACTTCAACGGTAAACGGCATGGGCAGTTTTTCTTTGTTTACCACCGTGATGCTTACACCTTTGCCTGTTTTGTTATCAACAGGTTTTGCATCAATTAGGGCCAGGTCAAGCGTCCAGTTGTTGTAGAACCAGCCTTTCCAAAACCAGCTCAGGTCTTCACCTGCTCCATTTTCCATCGAGCGGAAAAAATCGTCAGGCCGCGGATGTTTGAAGGCCCATTGGTGTATGTAATTGCGGAAAGCATAATCAAACTTATCCTTACCCAATATTTGCTCGCGCAGTAAAACCATACCGAAAGCCGGTTTGAAATAAGTAAGGGGATGGCGGTATTTTTCGGGAATGGCGTCAGGAGCGGTCATGATAGAGGGCGAACCAGGGTCGGTTATAAAAGGGATGACCTCATCGGCAGGGTTGCCACCTTTTTCGGCATATTCGCTATCGCGTTTGGGGGCGTACTCGCCTTTATTGAATGCGTCAGATGCGTAAACATCAATAAATGTGTTAAAACCTTCATCCATCCAGGCAAAACGGCGCTCGTCCGATCCTACGATCATCGGGAACCAGTTATGGCCAATTTCGTGCGCGGTTACCCAGTACAGTTCGCTGCCTTTATCGGTGATGCCATCAAACACAATACCGGGATATTCCATACCACCGGCAATACCGGCCTCGTTAACTGCAACGGGGTAAGGGTACACAAACCACTTTTCTGAAAAATACTCGATAGATTTTTTCAGATATTCGGTAGCGCGACCCCAGGCATCGTTACCGTAGCTTTCGGCCGGGTAAACACTCATGGCCAATGATTTTTTACCGTCGGGCAGGTTTACGCGGGCGGCATCCCATATATAGGCTTTTGATGCACCAAAGGCTACATCGCGGGTGTTGAGCATTTTAAAGTGCCAGGTAAGCGTTCCCTTTTGCACCGGGCGACTGGCCGGGTCATTAACCTCAGCCAAATCACGTATCATTATGGTTTTATCACTGTTACGGGCGGCATCAAGGCGGGCCAGTTGTTTGGCGGTCAATACTTCTTTAGGGTTCTGCAACTCGCCCGAGCCTGCCACGATCATATCCCATGGCACGTTTACGCTGTAGTCAATGTCGCCATAGTCCAGGTAAAACTCGCCGCTGCCCAGAAACGGCAGGGTATCCCAGCCACGGCTGTCATCGTATACACACATACGCGGAAACCACTGGGCAATTTCGTATATCTTGCCATTTTTAGTATCGGCATAGTCGGTACGGTTGCCAAAATTGCCGGGGATGGTGTAGTGATATTTGATCTTGATGCGTACCAGGCCTTTATTGGGAGCTACCGCTTTGGTGAGCCTGATCTGCATGCGGGTGTCAGTTATTACATACTTTACAGGCTTACTTACGCCGCCTTCTTCAATCGCTACCGATTCAATCTGGTACCCATCGGTATGCTGATTTGGCTTGGGTGCAAAGCCGGTTACAAAGTTGGAACGGGCATCTTTTTTATACGTGTTCTGATCCATCTGCAGCCACAGGTATTGCAGTGCATCCGGGCTGTTGTTGGTATAGTCGATAGTTTCGGTACCACTAATGGTTTTGCTTATGGTATCCAACTTTACATTTAAGGTATAGTTAGCCCGGTTTTGCCAGTACCGCGGACCTGGGTTGCCGTTGGCCGCATGAAAATCGTTTCCTTTTTCGCTGTAAAACTGGGGCGAAAATGCTTCGGCAGGATTGTAGTTAGATGAGCTATCGTTAGGGTTAATTTTTCTGTTTTGGGCCTGGGTGTTGAGAGCCAACAGGGCCAGTAAACCAAAGCCGGTAAATTTTAATTTCATGGAACGTATTTAAGCTCCCAATATACAAAGGATAGGGGAATTAGGGGAGAGTTTTTGAAATGATGCCAGTGAGCGATAGGGTGGCCCCTCACTGGCGCAAGTATGAAGGGATGGCCGGTGCAGTGGTTACTTGTGACATACGTCAGGCACAAGTAACCAACGCTACGACCTCTGCTTCATACTTGCGCCAGGATGTGTGTGGGGATACTGTTATACTCGATGATAGCTGAACGGGCTACCTTAAAAAAGCTTGTCATTTCGAACGATAGTGAGAAATCTTCGGCGCTATGCGTAATCAGGTAAGTCCCCTCACTGGCGCAAGTATGAAGGGATGGCCGGTGCAGTGGTTACTTGTGACATACGTCAGACACAAGTAGCCAACGCTGCGACCTCTGCTTCATACTTGCGCCAGGATGTGCAGTAGTTACTTGTGACATACGTCAGGCACAAGTAGCCAACGCTGCGACCCCTGCTTCATACTTGCGCCATGATGTAAGTCGCATAAGATTTCTCCTCACCCTAACGTTCAAGCCACCCCGTTCGTCGAAATGACAATCTTTTTATTTCTTTCAAATATCAATCTGACTTCAATTCTGTTAATTCTTTAATCCTGTAAATTCTGGTTCAGACAACCACTAACCCAACATCCCTGCCAAAACCCCTTCTTTAAGCGAATTACTGCACATCAACACGTTGGTAATAGATAGTTTTTGGATGATAAAACGGGTAAGGAGCGACGCTACCACGATCATATCAACCCTAACGGGGATGATGCTTTTGTTGGCGGCCCTTTGCTGATGGGTTGATTGTACCAGTTTATTAGTTTCGATCAAGAGGTCCTTATGATCAAAGCTATAGTTTTTTGTTGTTTTAAGATTGAAGGAATGGCCTTTTTCGATCTCTGTAAGTTCGGCAAAGGTTTCAAAAGCGCCTGATGAACCTATGAGGGTATCCACCTCGTAATTGGCAACAGCGGTGAATAAGTCGCTAAGATGATCTTCAAGGTAAAGGTCTAAAGCTTCAATAGATGCCGGGGGAATAGGGTCGGTACGGTGAAAGAGGTCCATGAGGCGGGCCGCGCCAATTTCAAAGCTTTGTTTCCAGATAATTTGATCGGCATTGCCAAAAATAAACTCCACGCTGCCGCCGCCAATATCCATAATGAGCGAATTTTTGGCCGATAAACAACCGCTGATCTTTACGCCCTCGTAAATAAAGCCTGCTTCCTGTTCGCCATTAATAATTTCAATATTAATACCGGCTTTGCTTTTTACCTGGTTAATAAAATCAGTGCCGTTTGATGCACTGCGAAGAGCCGATGTGGCTATGGCCCGCACTGTTTGCACCTCATGGTTCCCTATCTGCTCCTGAAACTTCTGCATGGTATTTAAGCCGCGCTCAAAGGCCTCGGGTATAATATAACCTTTGTTGATACCGCCTTCGCCAAGCTTTACAGCCTCGTGATAGTGGATGATTTCCTGATAATCATGTACAGTGCCCTCGGCAATTACTAAATGGAAGGTGTTGGTACCGAGGTCCATCACGGCAACGCGTTTATTCATGCATTTAAAATAATTAATCCCTGAATTTGTTTAACCTTTATATATTTATTTTGAAGGTTGTGTATGTTACTCTTTGTAAAAGAACCATTTAGCCAGTTCTTTAAAGCTTGCTTTTTTTCCGTACATCAATATACCAACCCTGTAAATACGTGCTGCTACATAGGTGGTAAATAAAAAGCCGATCACCATCATGGCCATTGACAGGGCAAGCTGCCAGCCTGGCGGATCAAAAGGTAACCTTACCATCATGGCAACAGGCGCGGTAAACGGAATAATAGAGAGCCAAACCGCCAACGGACTATCAGGAGCCCTGAATAAAACAGATACTGACAAAAGGTAGGTAAACAATAAAGGCAGGGTAATGGGGAACATAAACTGCTGGGTTTCTGTTTCACTATCAACCGCCGAACCTACTGCGGCAAACAGGGCGCTATATAGCAGGTAACCGGTTAAAAAGTAAAACAAAAAGCAGGATAATATGTACCCAAACGGAATAGTTTGCAGGGTTTGCAATATACCGGCCATGGGGCTTGCCGGCGAGTTAAAGGAATGACCTGCTATTTTTGACGAAATAACCGACAGAATGATCCAGGCCGAAAACTGGGTTAAGCCTACCAAACCAACACCGATTATTTTACCCAGCATGAGCTGAAAAGGCTTAACCGACGATATAACCACTTCAATAATGCGGCTTGTTTTTTCTTCAATTACACCGCGCATTACTTGCCCGCCGTAAATTAACAGGGAGATGTAAATAAATATAGAACAAGCTATAGCAATGGCGATGTTAGGGCCAATGTTGGCATCCTTATCGCCAGTGTTGGTGATTTCAACAGCGTTCAGGTTTATATTGGTGTTTTTAATGGTTTTTACCAAAGCCGGATCAATGTGGTGCTCCAGCATGCTGTTGTTGATGGCAATATCATTCATCTGCCTTTCAATTTCTTCGGTTAGCTGAATGGCCGACTTCTTTTTGGAGAATATCTGCACGCCGCCTTTTTTGGTGTAATCGGCAGGGATAAACAGCGTAGAGATGTTTTCGTCGCTTTTGGATGTTGCCTTGGCCTTGTTCAGGTCCTGATCGCCTTTAACAAACTTGATGTTTGATACATCATGAAATTTGCCTTCAAAAAGCTTGCTGTTATCAAGCACATTAACAATTTGCAAAGATGATAGCTCTTTGGTGTTTTTGGCAACAAGAACCATTACACCACCCATAGCCAATATAAGCAGGGGAACTACAAATATCATGATGATGAACGATTTTTTACGTACCCGGGTTATGTATTCGCGCTGTATAATGAGTAATATTTTGTTCATGATTTAGGCAATGTGGTTTACTTTTTCAATAAATATCTCGTTCATACTCGGTATTACCTCCTGCAGCATGTTAATGCGGGTTTGCGGTATCAGGTATTGCAGTACATCATTAGCACTATGGCTGCCATTGAGTTTAACGCGGATGATGTGACTGTCGTCTTCAGATAAGGTATCGCCCACAATTTCAAATGGTTGAGTGCCGTCAAAGCTTAACCGGGCACCGGTGTATTCAATAAGATAGGTATCGTTGCGATATGAGTTGCGGATGTGTTTCACCTTACCATCAAGTATCTTCTCCGATTTATGGATGAGCGCGATAGAATCGCACAGCTCCTCAACCGATTCCATGCGGTGGGTAGAGAACAGGATGGTAGCGCCCTTGCGGTTAAGCTCCAGTATTTCATCCTTGATCACCTCGGCATTCACCGGGTCAAAACCGCTAAAAGGTTCGTCGAGGATAATGAGGTCGGGCTCGTGCATTACGGTGGCCACAAACTGGGCTTTTTGCTGCATGCCTTTTGAAAGTTCTTCTATCTTCTTTTTCCACCAGGCTTCAATGCCCAGTTTTTCAAACCAGTATTTGAGCCGTTTGTTAGCTTCGTCACGGCTCAAACCTTTAAGGCGGGCCAGGTAGATCATTTGTTCGCCAATCTCCATTTTTTTATAGAGTCCGCGCTCTTCGGGCAAATAGCCAATGCGGTTAATGTGCGATTGGTTGAGCTTTACACCGTCAAAGTAAACCTCGCCAGAATCGGGCGCGGTAATTTGATTCACAATGCGGATGAGCGAGGTTTTACCTGCCCCATTTGGCCCCAGCAGGCCAAATATTTTACCGCTTTCCACCTCCAGGCTTACATCATTCAGGGCCCGGTGGCCGGCGTATTGTTTAACAATATGGCGTATGCTTAACATTTAATAGGTTTAATTTATGTTTTAGATAAGGACTTTTGATGAATGTTACATAATAAAGCAGGGCACTGGTTAAAAGGGATCGTCCTTAAATAAAGGCTTTTCGCCCGTGAAATCAATACTTTTAGTGCCCTCGTCTGTTTTGATAAAGATAATGATGGCGGCAATAAGTGGCAGTACATTAACCACGTAAATATAACGGTATGCCTGAAAGCCAATTTGAAGGAAACCAAATAAAACAGGCAAAGCCATAACGGTAACAGCAGTTATCAATGATAAAATGGCAAACAGCGCGAAAGCCTTACGTATTACCGGATGCTTAACCATAAATGACATGATAACCACGTATAACACCATTAAAAAATGAATGCTGCTTATAATGGAATAATAGGTAACGATATTGAACCCTAAAGTGTTAACATTCAAGCTTAAAATATTGTATACTGCAGTAAAAGCAATGTAAACTCCAAAAGCGGTTATGATGCTGTTTTTTTCATTGAAAAATTTGAGTACGCTTAACAAAAAAACGAGTACCAGGAGATACATAAGCATAGAGAATCCGGTTAGAAGGTAGCGGAGATAAACGTTCATGCCGAAAGCCTCTGTACCGATGTATACAAAAACAAGTTGAATAGCAATTTGTATAAAGGCGGCAATTACAGCCACCTGGGTTGCTGGTTTATTGTTCATAGATAGTGAAGGTTGATTTATACCAAGTTATAAACAATATGTGTACAAACAAAAAGTTATAACGGTACGCATTTCCTCACCAAATATACCCGAATTAGGTGATAGGTTGCGCCGTAAGCAAGTTATACCTTCGCTTTGGTAATATGTACATTACTTAACTAAAATTCATTATGGAAAACATAAAAATTGATTCATCTTCCAAGCTATCCGAAGGAGAATATTTTGCAACTGTAAACGATATAACCATACACTATTATGTACGGGGCAATGGCCCGGTAATGTTAGTTCCTTCACCGGGCTGGGGGCCTTCGGTAAACTATATTATGCCACTAACCGCCTGCGAGCAACATTGTACCGTGGTGTATTTTGATACCCGCCACAGTGGTAAATCAACCGGGCCTGAGAGCGCCGATCAGTACAAATTAGAAAATTTTGTGGCCGATATTGAAGCGCTGAGAATTTACCTGGGTGCGCCAAAAATATTTATTGCCGGGCACTCGGGCGGCGGGCACCAGGTACTGGCTTATGCCATTGAACACAGTGAACATTTGCTGGGTGTTATTTCCATTGATGCCATTGCAGCAGCCGACGGTGTACGGGCCGAAGAAATGATGAAAAGGATAACTAAGAAAAAGGAAGAACCTTTTTACCTGGCCAACCCAACCTATCATGACAAGGCTACCGCCTTAATGATGAGCAAGGATAAAGCCGCGCTTACCCTCAAAGAGGTGATTGGCACCATGGGCGCGTTTTATTTTTACAAACCCGAAATGGCCGACGAAGTTTTTGCTGGTATGGAGTATAACGATGATGTGTTTAAATACACCCAAACCACAGGTTTTCAGGGTAAAAACTTACTGCCCGATCTGCACCGGATCACCGTACCTGTACTGATCATAGTTGGTGATGATGACTTTATATGCGACCCTATAACACAAGGTGAAAGGATGCGTGAAAACATCGCGTCGTCAAAGTTAGAGATCATTAAAAATTGCGGCCACATGCCCTGGGTAGAACAGCCCGAAGCATTTAACACGGTTTGTGAAGCGTGGTTTAAAGAGCAAGGCTTGTAAGCAATTCTTAAAAACAAAAGCCCCTGATCCATATAGATCAGGGGCTTTTTTATACTTTCGGCTTTCGCCTTTATCCTTTTAGCTTTTATTCAAAATATTCCTTCATCCGGTCGAAAAAGCTTTTTTCATTTTTGCCGGGGTTTGGTTTAAAGTTTGGCGATGATTGCAGTTTTTCCAATATATCGCGTTCTTCTTTACTAATGGCTTTTGGTGTCCAGATGTTGATGTGTACCAGCTGGTCGCCGCGGTGGTAAGAATTTACTTCCGGCACGCCTTTGCCTTTCAGGCGCAGAATTTTACCACCCTGGGTTCCCGGATCAATCTTGATCTTAGCTTTACCATCAATGGTAGGCACTTCAACAGTTGTACCTAAAGTGGCATCAACAAAGTTTACATGCAGGTCATATATCACGTTGTTACCATCACGTTTTAATGTTTCGTGAGGTATCTCTTCAATCAGGATAATTAAATCGCCGGGTACACCACCGCGAGGGGCTGCGTTACCTTTACCGCTCATGCTCAGTTGCATACCTTCGCTTACACCAGCAGGTACGTTGATGGTGATCAGTTCTTCGCCGCGTACTACGCCATCACCATGACAAACATTACATTTTGACAGTATGGTTGAGCCTTCGCCGTTACAGGTAGGGCAGGTGCTGGTAGTTTGCATCTGGCCCAGTATGGTATTGGTTACCCTGCGCACCGCACCCGAGCCACCGCAAGTTTTACAGGTTTGGAACGATGCTTTATCTTTAGCGCCAGAGCCATCGCAGGTTTTACAAACTATTTGTTTGTTAACTTTTATTTTCTTTTCGGCGCCGTTGGCTACTTCTTCTAACGTTAAACGAACTTTAATACGCAGGTTGCTGCCACGGGCTACGCGCCTGCCGCCTGCGCCGCCGCCCTGACGGCCACCGCCGCCAAAAAAGCCTTCAAACGGACTGCCACCGCCAAAAATATCACCAAACTGGCTAAATATGTCGTCCATATTCATGCCGCCGCCGCCATAACCGCCGCCATTTGCAGATGATGCATTGGCAGCATGGCCAAACTGGTCATAACGCTGACGCTTTTCAGGACTGCTCAAAACTTCATAAGCTTCGGCCGCTTCCTTGAATTTTTCTTCAGCTTCTTTATCACCCTCGTTTTTATCAGGGTGATATTTAATAGCCATTTTACGATATGCCTTTTTTATATCATCAGCATTAGCACCTTTTGCAACCCCCAGGATATCGTAATAATCTCTCTTAGCCATGTTCTTTATTTATTTCGGATCTCGAAATTTCGATTTCGGATTTATTGTACTTGTTTCTTAATTATGATAACGATTGATGCTCGAGCGGATAAAAATCCGAAACCGAGCATCCCAAATCCGAAATCAATTATGCGCCTACTACTACTTTGGCAAAGCGGATAACCCTGTCTTTCAGGTAGTATCCTTTTTCCATTTCGTCAATTACCTTGCCTTTTAAATCATCAGTAGGGGCGGGTATGTTGGTAATGGCTTCGTGCAGGTCGGCATCAAACGGAGCACCCACCGATTCCATTTCTTTCAGGCCTTTTTGGCTCAGTATATTCTTTAGCTTGTTTTGGATCAGCGTAACGCCTTCTTTTACGGGGGCAACATCAACGGCTTTTTCCATAGAGCGCTGTGCACGTTCAAAATCATCTAAAACGGGTAATAAAGCCACTAACAACTCTTTACCTTCGGTTTCACGGGCTTCTGCGCGTTCTTTTTGGGTGCGTCTTCTGAAGTTATCAAATTCGGCATATAAGCGCAGGTACTTGTCGTTTGCCTGGCTCAGTTCTTCTTTCAATTTGTCTTCGGCAGATGGTGTTTCTACAACCTCTTGTTCAGCGGTTTCGGTTTGAGCCTGTGGCTCGCCTTCTGCATGTATATTTTCCTGATCTGTCGTATTCATATTTTCTGGAGTATCCGTATTTTCTTTCTTCTTTTTCTTCAACATATCGTTAAATTTCATAGCTGATAGTGCCAATCAAGTATCCTGCCATTGCCCTAAAGCCGACAAGCTGTCAGTGGTTGTTACATTAATCAGGAAGGTGTGACACCTTTTGCGCAGGAGTGACATGTTTTGATCAGAATTTTCAGAATTAAAGAATTTTACTCATTATTCTGTTAATCTTAAGATTCTGTAAATTCTGATTCAGACATTATCAACGGTTAAATTTCCGCGTCTTCCAGTACCTTACCGTTTTCGCACTTGATAATGCGCGATGGGAAAGCACGGATTATATGGTAATCGTGTGTGGCAACCAGCACCGCAGTGCCCGACTGGCTGATCTGTTTCAGCAGCAGCACGATTTCTTCGGATGTTTCGGGGTCGAGGTTACCGGTTGGTTCGTCGGCCAGGATGATCTCCGGGTCGTTAAGCAGGGCCCGGGCAATAACCACACGCTGCTGCTCGCCGCCTGATAGCTCATGAGGCATTTTTTTAAGTTTTGAACGCAGCCCTACCTTTTCCAGTACGTCAAGCGTACGCTCGGCAATCAGTTTTTTGTCTGTCCAGCCGGTGGCACGCATTACGAAGATTAAGTTTTGTTCAATTGACCTATCGGTAAGTAATTGAAAATCCTGAAATACGATGCCCAGCTTGCGCCTCAGGTACGGAACGTCACGACCGGGGAGCTTACTCAATTCATAACCGCAGGCATGGCCGGTGCCACTCTTGATACCCAAATCGCCATAAATTACTTTAAGCAGGCTGCTTTTGCCCGATCCAGTTTGGCCTATAAGCCATACAAAATCGCCTTTGTCTACATGCAGATCAACGTTTGATAGTACCAGGTGTGCCTGTTGAAAAATATCAACACCGTTTAGCTTTATAACAGAGTTTCCGATCATCTTTTTTTATAGCTCTAATTTTAAGATCTTCCCAAAAGGTAAATCTTTTATAATATTCATAATATATTCGGCTTTATCAGCAAGCCCCACCTTATCTAACGATTTTTCAGGCCTATCCACCCTGAAATAAGCCAGCAGGGTGAATTTATCATCACGAAGCTGTACATAATCAGGTATTTTGGCAACGCCTTTAACTTTTATAATATACATTTTTGTGTCCATGGTCCATGGTCAATAGTCCACGGATGGGTGTTCCCCAAAGGTATTGTAATTTTAAAGATTTGCCAAGAATTCCATTGTATCAATACCATCGGCATAATCCCATAAGGCAGGCTGCTGGCTTTGGCCAAAACCCACTACCTGGTTAGGTACCGATACAGGTGCTGTAGTAACAATGCACTGCAGGTTTTCTGTTTGTTCCGTAAGCATTTGCTGCGCGGCAGCCATATCGGCATAATAACTGAAATACAATACAGACAGGGGAGATGCCATCCTGTCATCCTCTTTGACCATCAAAAAGCCATTGTCCAGATGCGGATCGCCGTTTACCAGGTAAATAGACTTATTATAATCGTAATTATTATTGTATTTATGATGATGTATGATGGCTTTATGAGCTTCAATAGATTCAAAAAAGAAATTAAAATTATAACCCGCCGGCACCAGTAATTTGGATACGTTGCGGCAGCCTAAGCCATAATAATCAAAAATATCATGACCCAGGTTAAACAGCTCCTGGGCCGTTTCGGTACCGGTAAGCAGGGCAATACTATTGCGGTTTTTGCGGATAATGTTGGGCACCTTGCCAAAATAATAATCAAAATAACGCGAGCTGTTATTGCTGCCTGTGGCTATAATGGCATCAAAATTAGCCAGGCGCTCAACAAAGCTAAACCGGCCGGCAAAGGTGGCGTCAATGTCAACCAAACGTTGTAAAACCTGCTTAATCAGCCGTGCATCCTGTGATGAGGCTTTGATAAGTGCATGATTTCCAGAGGCTATTACACACAGCACGTCATGAAAGCCAACCAATGGTATATTGCCTGCCAAAATAAGGCCCACTTTTTTTTCAGGCCCATCATTTTCAAGGTTATATTTTGATAACCATAGTTGCAAATCGGCCTCGTTAAGCATTTTGCCAATGGCTGTAACGGCCCTTAAAACACTTTCGGGTGTAAACCAGGCATTATGGTACTGCTCGTCGTTAATAATAGCCATGAGTTGTGCATCTGGCGCTATTAACTGTTTTCCTAAGCCCGAAAATGAATTTATTGAATCTTTTATATTAATTTTTGACATATATATGGTAAGGGTTTAAACCCTTAAAGCCTTTTTTTGTTATATTTGTACGCCTGTTAATTTCAGGCAAAGTTAATTGAGAATATTAGATATTTAGAAATATGGCGATTAAAATCACCGATGAATGCATAAACTGCGGAGCCTGCGAGCCGGAGTGCCCAAATAATGCTATTTATGACGCAGGTGCGGCATGGCGCTTTAGCGACGGTACCGGGCTTAAAGGCGTTATTGATTTTGGCGATGGTAATACTTTAAATGCTGAGGAAACCCAGGCTGCCCTATCTGACGATATATATTATATTGTACCTGACAAGTGTACCGAATGTGTTGGTTTTCATGATGAACCACAGTGTGCCGCAGTATGCCCTGTTGATTGTTGTGTGGATGATGAAGATATACGCGAAAGCCAGGAAGAACTGTTAGCCAAAAAGGATTGGCTGCACATGAACGAGTAATTTTTATTTTACGATATTGAAAAGGGAACGGCTTGCTGTTCCCTTTTTGCTTTAAATATTACCCCGGCTTAATTAAGGCTTTTTTGTTCATTTTACAGTACTGACTTAACAGGCTGCGGGCATGTAAATTATTTTTACTTATTTTGAGTTTAACAATTATAAATGGAGTACGGTATTTGTAACCTTGCGGTTATCCCTTTACGCGCCGAAGCCAGTGACCGGAGCGAACAGGTATCGCAGATTTTATTTGGTGAAGCTTTTGAAATTATAGAGTGGACCGAGCGCTGGGTAAAGGTTATTACCCAGAGTGATAACTATACCGGATGGATAGGTCGCCTGCAATTTGTTATGCTGGGGCACATTGCTTACCAAAATTTTAAGCTTACGCCGCCTCCATTAACTTACAGGGCTGTAACCCAGGCCTGGAAAACAGCCGATAACAGCGTAATTTATTTACCGGCAGGGAGTTCGCTTGCTTTTTTAGAAGGCGTTACCTGCTGCATAGGCACCGACAGGTTTGAGATAGTTGGCGAAATTGGTGAGCGTGAAGATATGGCAACCACAGCCAAATCGTTTTTAAACGCTCCATATCTTTGGGGAGGGCGTACCCATTTTGGTATTGATTGCTCAGGCTTTACCCAGGTTGTGTTTAAGCTGAATAATATTCGTATACAACGGGATGCCAGTCAGCAGGTGCAGGAGGGTACCCCGGTTGAAAACATTGAAAGCGCGCGCTTAGGCGACCTTGCATTTTTTAACAACCCCGAAGGCCGTGTAACCCACGTTGGCATTATGCTGAACAACAAACAGATCATCCATGCATCGGGCAAAGTTAAAATTGATTCAATTGATAACGAGGGCATTTACTCGGAGGAACAAAAACGTCATACACATAAGCTGCATAGCATAAAGCGGTTTATGTAGGTGTAGACGATCAAGAGTTTGCTTCGTACCGCGCAATGACGTGTTTTAGGAAACCCTCACCTCAGGCTCAGACAAAATTATCTCAATCAAACTTAATATCCCAAACAATCACTTTTTTATCGTCACTTACCGAGAGCAGCTGATTGCCGTTCCAGGCCAGTTTGTTAACCGATAGGGGATGGCTGGCATGACCTTTTTCCCGGCTGATGATCTTGTATAATTTAAAATCATCGGCGCCCCATATCTTGATGCCTTTATCCATACTGGCTGTGGCAAAATAAGGCAAGGTTGGGTGAAACAGGATGTGGTTAACCGCAAACAAATGTGCAGGTATATTTTTTAAGGGTTGATAGGTTACCGTATCCCAAATCTTGATCTGCGCGTCGCGCCCTCCCGATGCCAGGTAAGTACCATCGGGGCTATAAGCCAATGCAAAAACCGACATGGTGTGACCATGCAGCGCTTTAAGCAGGGTGTAATCTTCCAGGTCGTGAATTTTAATGGAGTTGTCGCGGCAGCCAAAAGCTACCTGTTTTTCGTCGGCAGAGATGGCGATGGTGCGCACGGTATCTGTTGATACCTTGATGGTGTGTACCATTTCTAAGCTGGCAAGGTTCCAGACAGAGACTGTGCCATCTTCAGAAGCTATCAGTAACTCATTCTTTTTAGGGGCCGACTTGATATCGAAAATAGGCTTTACATGGTGCCTGAGCGATTTTATGAGCTTTTGCTGTATAAAATCAAACACCAGCACCTCGCCGCTGCGAAGGCCCGCAATTAATATCGGGAAACCGGCCGGGCAATGGATGGCATAAATAGAAGCATTAACCGGAAACATCACTTTGATGAACGAAAAATCTTTCAGGCTCCACTCCACCAAACCCTTATCGTTACCGCCTGTAAATAATATACCCGGCTTTTGCGAAAGTTCCAGTGTAAAAATGGGGTTGCCATGCCCGGTTAGTTCTGCTATTTTTTCAACATTCATAGGGAGTGATGAGTTTTGAGTAATGAGTTTTGAGTTAAATATTGAAACATGAGCACCAACTCATAACTGCTAACTCAAAACTGCAAACTATTTATGTCGTCCTTCTAAATTTTTAGCTATGGTTTTAAGGTCGAGGCCTTTTTCGCGCAGCAGAACCAGCAGGTGGAAAACTAAATCAGATGATTCATTGATCAGGTCTGTTTCTGTTTCGGCCAGGGCTGCTATTACAGTTTCAACACCTTCTTCGCCAACCTTTTGGGCTATTTTATTAAGCCCTTTACTGCGCAGTTTGTTCACGTACGATCCTTCAACCGGGTTCTCGTACCTGTCGGCAATAATGTTTTCCAGCTCCAGTATAAAGTTCTGGTTGTATTCGGTTTTAAAGCAGCTGCGCGAGCCGGTGTGGCAGGTAGGGCCGTCGGCCTTAACCTTGATCAGAATGGTATCGTTATCGCAATCAATGCTGATGTTTTTTACATGCAGAAAGTTGCTGCTGGTTTCGCCTTTGGTCCACAAGCGGTTTTTTGAACGGGAAAAAAAGGTGACTATATTTTCCTGTACGGTTTTATCATAAGCTTCCTGGTTCATGTAGCCCAGCATCAGTACCTCAAGGGTTTGCTCATCCTGAATAATAACCGGAACCAGTCCGTCGGTTTTGTTGAAATCTATGTTCATTTTATGTTGGTTGCGAGGTGGGGAGTAGTGCGGGGGAGCGGGAGTGTGGTGCGAGGAGCGAAACTTTGTGTTTTAGTAGCGCCTCGCACCTCAATCTTCGCACCCGCACCCAACTATATCCTTACCTCAATATTATTATTTTTCAATACAGCTTTCAAATCAGGTATCAATATTTCACCGTAGTGGAATACCGAGGCTGCCAAAGCGGCATCTACGTTGGTTTTTTCAAATACATCAACAAAATGCTGTACCGCGCCCGCACCGCCTGAGGCAATAACCGGGATATGCACCGCATCATTCACTATTTTAAGCAAGCCATTATCAAAGCCGTTTTTGGTGCCGTCATGATCCATAGATGTGAGCAGGATCTCGCCTGCGCCGCGGCTTTCGGCTTCCAGTATCCACTCCAGGGTTTCGCGCTCTGTTGGCAGGCGGCCACCGTTAAGGTGAACAATATTTTTATCACCCATACTGCGTGTATCAACCGCTATCACCACAAACTGAACACCAAAGGCTTTGGCCAATTCGTCAATCAGGGCCGGGTTACGCACCGCTGCGGAGTTGATGGATATTTTATCGGCACCGGCATTGAGCAGGGCATCTGCATCGGCAATTTCGTTGATACCGCCACCTATGGTAAACGGAATGTTGATTTGACGGGCAACGGCCTTCACCAGCTCAACCATGGTTTTACGGCGCTCAACAGTGGCGGTAATGTCCAGGAAAACCAGTTCGTCGGCACCCTGGCGCGAGTAGTTCCAGGCCAGTTCTACCGGGTCGCCGGCATCGCGCAGGTCAACAAAGTTTACGCCTTTTACCGTACGGCCGTCTTTAACATCAAGGCAGGGGATGATTCTTTTACTTAACATGAGTTTTATTAGAACGTCATTGCGAGGAACGAAGCAATCTCTATGCTATACAGAGCTACTCTGTAAATGGAGATTGCTTCGTTCCTCGCAATGACGTGTTGTATTAATGACCATGAGCCCTCCGGGCTCGCTCTAAATCGAAATCAGCGATTCCAGGTTCCAGTTTTTTACGTCTTCGATGGTGATGTGGCCTTCATAAATGGCTTTGCCCACTACGCATGATTCTACCTTTAAGCGGCTTAGCTGCTCAATATCTTTCATGGAGCTTACACCGCCCGATGCAATCAGTTTAATGAATGGCGAATGGTCAAGCAGTTTTTCGTAAAGTTCGATACCTGCACCGCCCAGTTTGCCATCTTTGTTGATGTCGGTACATAAAAAGCGGAAAAAGCCCAATGCCAGGCATTTATCAACGTAATCTCTCAGTTTAATAGGCGAGCTTTCCATCCAGCCAGAGTATTTGATCACCTCGTCGAGCACATCGATGGCAATAACTACCTGGTCTGAGCATTTGTCTTTGCCGCAAATCTCGCTGCCCAGTTCAGGCAAAAAGTTAGGGTTGGTAAGGGCCTGTGTACCTACAATTACGCGGTGAACACCAGCATCAATCAGTTCCTTCACTTTGTCAATACTGCGGATGCCGCCACCGTACTGTACTTTCATATCAGTTTTACGGATCACATCAAACAGGTATTGCTGATTGCTGAAATCATTTTTTGCGCCGTTCAGATCTATGATATGTATAAAGTTGGTACCATTGCTCTGGTAGCGCTCAATCATTTCTTCAAGTGTAACATCGTATTCTGTTACCTGACCATAATCGCCTTCACGCAAACGCACTACCTTTTTGTTCAATATGTCAATAGCAGGGATAATGTACATGTCTTTATATTTTTGAAAAGTTTGTTAACAATGTTTCGCCGTGCACGCCTGATTTTTCAGGGTGAAATTGTACTCCGTAGAAGTTATCATGCCAAATTGATGCCGAAAATTCATTGTTATACGTGGCAGCCAATAAAGTGTATGCTTTATTGTACTCAATAAAGTATGAATGTACAAAGTAAAAATGTGAACCCGACGGTATATTTTTAAATAGTGGATTTTCCTTTTCGGGGAATACCTGGTTCCAGCCTGTATGCGGCACCTTGTAGGTATTGCTCTCCTTAAACTTTAACGTTTTTATAGGGAATATATTGAGCAGGTTGGAGTCGCCCTCTTCAGAGTAGGAGGTAAGCAGCTGCATACCTACGCAAATACCCAGTGTAGGTTTATTAAGCGCTTTAATAGTTGGTACAAGGCCGGTTTGTTCCAGCTTTTGCATGGCTGCGCCCGCGTGGCCCACGCCAGGGATAATATAACGGTCGTACAGATCAAAGTCCTCAGCTTTGTTGATCATGCCGTAAGGTATACCCAAGCGATCCAATGCCGCCGTGAGCGAAAAAATGTTGCCTGCGCCGTATGTTATAATGCCTATCATTTTTGTTGTTTAGAGTCAAGAATCAAGAAATAAGAGTCAAGATTTTTCTTGTCTCATATCTTTCGACTCTTTTATTAATTGGAAATAAGAAGTGAGGTTTTCTTGTCTCTTGATTCTTATCTCTTGTTTCTCAATCTACCCTACAATACCCCTTTAGTACTTGGTAAAACCATCTTATCTACATCACGCTTAACCGACACTTTTATTGCCTTGGCAAAGGCTTTAAATATGGCCTCAATTTTATGATGTTCGTTTTGTCCTTCGGCCTTGATATTCAGGTTGCATTTGGCCGCGTCTGAGAACGATTTAAAGAAATGATAAAACATTTCTGTAGGTACATCGCCCACCTTTTCGCGGTTAAATTCGGCCTCCCAAACTATCCAGTTACGACCGCCAAAATCAATGGCGGCTTGTGCCAAACAGTCATCCATTGGCAGGCAAAAACCATAGCGTTCAATACCCTTTTTGTTACCTAATGCAGTAGCAAAAATCTCGCCTAATGCAATGCCGGTATCTTCAATGGTATGGTGCTCGTCAATATGCAGATCGCCTTTGGCGTTGATCTCCAGATCAATACTGCCGTGTCGTGCAATCTGGTCAAGCATGTGGTCAAAAAAGTGCAATCCGGTTGATATTTTGGCCTCGCCCGTGCCATCAAGGTTTATTTTGATATAAATGTCTGTCTCTTTAGTAGTACGACGGTGTTCAACAACACGTTGCCCCAGTTTCAGAAATTCGTATATTTTTTGCCAGTCGGTGCTTTCCAGTGCGATGGTATCGCCAATATGGTCGGCTTCGGTAAACTCGGTACCGCCCAAACCTGAATTGTTATTGAGCCAGATGGCTTTTGCGCCCAGGTTACGGGCCAGCAGCACATCGTTTTTACGGTCGCCAATAGTGAAGGAGCCTTGCAGGTCGTACTTTTCTGTATCCAGATATTGAGTAAGCAAGGCGGTTCCCGGTTTGCGGGTCGGCGCTTTATCGGCCGGGGAGGTGCGGTCAATAACAATGTTATCAAACTTTACACCTTCGGCCTCAAATGTTTTGAGAATAAAGTTATGTACCGGCCAAAAAGTATTTTCGGGGTATGATGCCGTACCCAAACCGTCCTGATTGGTAACCATCACCAGTTCAAAATCAAGCTCTTTGGCTATTTTGGGCAGATAAGTTAACGCGCCGGGATAAAACTCCAGCTTTTCAAAAGAATCTATCTGCTCATCAGCAGGTTCTTTGATCAGCGTGCCATCGCGGTCAACAAACAATATTTTCTGTAGGTTGCTCATTTAAAAATTCTGTAGGGTTTCAAGTAAAGTGGTATTTTCATCAGGAGTACCAACGGTAATGCGGAGGCAGCCTTCACAAAGTTCAACTTTGGAGCGGTTGCGGATAATGATGCCTTTGCCAACCAGGTAGTCGTAAATTTTGTTGGCATCAGTAGTTTTCACGAGGATAAAGTTAGCATCTGATGGATAAATATCCAGCACAAAATCAAAGTTTTTAAGTTCAAGCACCAGCCTGTCGCGTTGCGAGAGGGTTTCCTTTATCCAGGCGTTGATCTGGTCAACATTGGATAACGCTTCCAACGCCAATTGTTGTGATGCCTCATTAACATTATAAGGCGGTTTCACCTTGTTCATTACCTCAATGATCTCCTCGCTGGCAAATGCCATACCTACACGCAGGCCAGCCAGTCCCCAGGCTTTTGACAGGGTTTGCAGCACCACCAGGTTAGCATATTCGGTTAACTCCTGTATAAAAGTTTTTTGACGGCTGAAATTGATATATGCTTCATCAACAATAACAAGGCCGTTAAAATTGGCCAGCAGGGTTTCTACATCGGCACGGTTAATAGAGTTGCCGGTAGGGTTATTGGGCGAGCAGATAAAGATAAGCTTGGTGTTTTTGTCAATAGCTTCGGCAATGCCTTCCAGGTTAAGCTGGTAATCTTCGGTAAGCAATACCTTGCGGGCCTCCACGTCATTAATATTGGCCGATACCTGGTACATGCCATACGTAGGGGGCACAATGATCACATTATCCACACCCGGGTTGCAAAAGCTGCGGAAAAGGATATCAATAGCCTCATCACTGCCGTTGCCTATAAAAATATTGCGTGGCGGCACGCCCTTAATTTCGGTAATGCGTTTTTTCAATTGGTACTGCAGAGGATCGGGATAGCGGTTAAACTGCTGATCCAGAGGTGATCCAAACGCGTTTTCATTAGCATCCAGGAAAACACTGGCCTCGCCCTGGTACTCGTCACGTGCGGAAGAGTAAGGGGTTAGATTTTTGATATTTTCCCTAAGTATATTATTGATATTGTACATTGTTGCATTAAATTTTCTTTGTCATTCGGAGCATAGCGAAGAATGGCAACTTTTATTTTTAATCCGTCATTGCGAGGTACGAAGCAATCTCTATGCTTTACAGAGTGAACCTGTTTGGTTGATCTGCCTGTGCAGAGATTGCTTCGTACCTCGCAATGACGCTTTTTTTAATTATTATTTCTAATTGACACCGCGTTCCTGTGCGCGTGCAAGCCTTCTAACTCGGCCAGAATCTCAACGCTTGGGCCAATGTTCTGAATGCCTTCACGGGTAATATGCTGGAAGGTGATCTTTTTCACAAATGAATCAACCGATACGCCCGAGTAAGCCCTGGCATAGCTGCTGGTTGGCAGGGTATGATTAGTGCCCGACGCATAATCACCGGCGCTTTCGGGCGTTAAATTACCCAGGAATACAGAGCCCGCGTTAATGATGAAACCGGTGATCTCTTTCCATCTTTCGGTAGCCAGTATCAAATGCTCAGGAGCGTATTCATTACTGAAATCCATAGCTTGTTCCAGGTTATTGGCAACTACGATGTACGAGTTTTCGATAGCCAGCTTAGCTATTTCGGCTCGTGGCAGGGTAGGCAGCTGTTTTTCAACTTCGGCCAATGTTTCCTGTGCTATTTTGGCAGAAGTACATACCAGTATGGATTGACTATCAATACCGTGCTCGGCCTGAGCCAGCAAATCGGCGGCTATATAGGCTGGGGTAGCAGATTCATCAGCAATAACTAACACTTCTGAAGGGCCCGCCGGCATATCAATAGCCGTTGTAGTGGTTGATTGAATAATGGTTTTAGCCTTGGTTACAAACTGGTTACCGGGGCCAAATATTTTATCAACCTTACTAATGCTTTCTGTACCGTAAGCCATAGCGGCAATAGCTTGTGATCCTCCCGCTAAAAATATTTTATCAATACCCAATAACAGGGCCACATAGGCGATAAAGGCATTAACTTTTCCGTTTTTTTGCGGCGGTGAGCATACCACAATTTCGCGGCAGCCGGCTATGCGGGCAGGGATACCAAGCATTAAAAAAGTGCTTGGTAAAACGGCCGTTCCGCCGGGAATGTATAAGCCTACTTTTTCAATAGGCCTTAACTCGCGCCAGCAGGTTACGCCGGGCATGGTTTCTACCTTATCTTCGGTTTTTAGCTGTGCCCGGTGAAATTTATGGATATTGTTATACGCGGTTTCAAGTGCGGCTTTTTGCTCGGCCGATACATTTTCGGCCAGTTCTTCCAGGTCGGTTTTATCAAGGTACAGGTTACTGAGCTCAACCTTGTCAAACTTGCTTGCATAATCGTACAAAGCACGGTCGCCGTTTTGCTGAACGTGGTCTATCACCTCTTCAACAATGCTGCGGATCTCATTGGCCGGGTCAACATTGCGCTGAACCAGTTTTTGTATATCGCTTGCAGTAAGTTCTGAATAATTAAATAGTTTCATAGGCCCCCTAACCCCCTAAAGGGGGAATTTAAAAGGTTAATATTTATGTTATAGCCTTGTTTCCACCCCTTTAGGGGGGCGGGGGGCTCTCTATAATATTATTTTTTCAATAGGCAACACCACAATGCCTTGTGCACCGGCTTGTTTGAGCTGGCTTATCCTGTCCCAGAAATCACGCTCGGGGATAACAGTGTGTACCGCAACCCAGTCGGCTTCGGCGAGGCTTACTACCGACGGACTTTTTACACCTGGCAATAGCGCAGTTACTTTATCAAGGTTTTCTTTATGAACGTTAAGTACCACGTACTTAGTTTCTTTAGCACGTAAAACAGATTGAACGCGTTGTATCAGCTCCTGAACCAGGTCGTTATTTTCGGTAGCCTTACAACTGATCAATATAGCCTCTGACGACATTACATCGGCAAATGGTTTTAATCCGTTGCTTTTTAGAGTGCCACCGGTTGAAACCAGATCGCAGATGGCATCGCTTAAACCCAGGCCCGGAGAAATTTCAACCGAACCCGAGATGGTGCGGATATCTGATTCAATACCTTGTTGTTTTAAGAATTTACCCAAAATAACAGGGTAGGTGGTAGCTATAGCTTTTCCATGCAGGTCGGCCAGGCTTTGAATTTCGTTATTATTAGGTACGGCAATTTTTAGCGAGCATTTGCCAAAACCCAAACGCTGCAGGTAGCTTACCTGTGCCTCGGTTTCCTCTATCACGTTTTCGCCAACAATACCCAGATCGGCAATACCGTCCTGAACATATTCAGGGATATCATCATCGCGAAGGAAAAGAATTTCGAGCGGGAAATTGGAAACCGGGGAGATAAGCGAGCTTTTGTAGTTTTCAAAATTTAAGCCGCAATTTTTTAATAATTCAACAGATTTTTCGTTGAGCCGACCAGATTTCTGGATCGCTATTTTAAGTGTTTTCAAAAGATTGAATTTAAGGAACTATAATAAAAAAGAATATAAACGGAGGTTGTTATTTCGCGTAGAAACATACATATTAACTGATCACCACATGGTGGTGATGCAGATGAAGATGATGTAGTGCGATACCGTTCATTTTTATATAGTAAAACTATGGATTAGCTGTCGCAAATATAGACAGATGTTTTTTAAATCAAAATGTTTTTTTAATTCGGATTTCGGATGTTCGATTTCGGAATTATTAAAAGTAGAATTTAAAAGATTTATTGGCTGTCTGTTAAATCCGAAATCGAACATCCGAAATCCCAAATCATTCCTCATATTCATAAATAGCGCCTTCTTCACCAAAATCTTTGATCTTTTTGAGGGATTTTACTTTCTGAATATCTTTCAGGTTGATGAGTTCCGGGTTTTCAAGCACATTAAACCAAATGAGGTAGTAATGTTTGGCCTGGTAAAACTTGGCTATATCCTTTTTAAAGAATTTGTGTGGTACCAGGTATGATGACATGCCCGAGAAAAAGTACACCGCCTCATGTGCGTCGGTATAAATTTTTATGCCGGGTTTAAACAGGCTTTTGTCGCCGCTTTTAAGGTAAGCTGCAAATGGCGATTCGAGCCAGCTGTTGTCGGTATAGCCGGGGTTGCCATATTCGTCAGCTATCTGATCGCTGTAGCGGGCTTTATCAATTAAAAACTCCTTGGTTACAAAGCCCAGCATCATCACTATAAATATGGCAGCTACTATGGTTTTGGTGGTTTTGTTAGTTATCCTTTTTAATAGCAATAGTCCCCAGCTGGTATAGCCCCAAAGCGCAGGAATATAAATAGGAGCCAGCAAACGGTGGTTAATACGCTCATAACGCGAAAATGTAGATGACAGCACAATGAACAATCCATAAACCAGCGCAAAGGTAATGGCCAGGTTTTCAAAACTATTTACATGGCGGCGGTAGTAATTATAGCATAGGGCGGCTATAAAGCCTACCAGTATGATAACCGCAAGGGGGGTAGCCAGATAATACTGATTGGGGGTAAGACCCATCCAATCGCACATTACGGTGCCAAAATAGTACAGGTTTTTACTGAATGGAGTAATAGAAGGCTCACGCGGGCCGGTTGTTGTGCCCGACATGAGCGCGTTAAAAAGCAGGTTGCTTACCAACAGCGATATACAAACAAAACTGTATATAATAATGTGTACAATTTTCTTTTTCAGCGGCAAAAACCTGTCGAGCAAAAGCAGCAGGCCGCCGGTGCCTACAATGGTAACCGCGGCATAGCGGGTTACGCAGCTTATTGCTGCTATGATGGCGGCTATGATAAGTGCTTTAACAGTATGTTTTAACAAGTACTGCCTGAAAGCCACCATGAACAGGAGGGTTTCGAGTATAAATAAAGTTTCAGACCATAAGTAGGAATAGGCCTGTAACAGCGCCGGGCTCAGTATAATGGCCACCAGCATGAGCCATTTATATACCCTTGCCGAGGGTACAAAGCGCTGCATAATATACCCGGAGGTGAATATTAAAGTGCCAAACATGAGCCCGTTCAGTATAGCACCAAACATGACCGGATCTACCCGGGTGATCACCAGGATGGTACCCAAAAAAACAGGGTAAAACACCGGGAAATCAACAATGGGTACATGGTTAAAGGTATGCAGGGTGCCACTTGCGTTAAAGCTGCGCGCCGCACTGATATACATGATAGAATCGGGCGAAATGCCTATACCACTATAGCTGCAAAACAGCTGAACAGCAGCAAAACCAATTAAAGCGGCGATAAAAGTATCGGAGTTTTTTAAGTAACGGCTTAGCTGCATGTGTTGTATTTTATAATAGTGGTAAAAGTTTTACGGGAGTAAAATGTTTTAGGTTTTGTGAAATTTGTGGCCTCGCACTTATTAAACTATCGTCATTGCGAGGTACGAAGCAATCTCTACGCAGGCAGGTTAGGCCTTTATATCTACTCTGTAAAGTATAGAGATTGCTTCGTGCCTCGCAATGACGCGTGAGGTGGTTTTAATCAATCAATCAGGTCCAACACGGTGCTTATCGGCTGGTCGCTGTCAATTAATATTCCTTTTACACCTGCGGCAGTGCCTGCTTCTACGTCGCGTTCGCGGTCGCCTATGAAGTATGATTTTGACGGATCGATATCATATTTGGCTATACCTTGTAATAAAAGGCCTGGTTTTGGTTTGCGGCAATCACAATCGCCGGTAAACAGGGGGTGATGCGGGCAATAAAAAAAGTCGACTATATCAACGCCATGTTCTTTATAAACCTGTTTCAGGTGGTTGTGCATTTTGGCCAGCTCTTCTTCGGTGTACCAGCCTTTGGCCAGGCCGCCCTGGTTGGTGGCTACCAGCAGCATGTAACCTCTGTCTTGCAAGGTTTTCAGGGCATCAAAGTTGTCTAATACATGAAAATCCTCAAAACGGCGTACGTAATCACCCATTTCCTGGTTAAGTACTCCATCACGATCTAAGAAAACGGCTTTATTTTTTGCGGGCATCTGTTTAATATTTTGGGCGAAGTTAACAATTCTATAATTTACCTTTAAACGCAGTATATTAATAAACGGACAGAGGGTATAAGTAAAAGGAGTATATTCTATCAATTATATAGGCTAAATCAAACAAAATTTAATTCTGTTATAGTCGTAATTACTGCTTTTATAACTGTTTATAGCATATTTCGTGCAACTTTATATTGATTCTAAATAAGTAATTGCAGGTTTTCATTTATGTTATCATAATAATAAGTCTTAAATGTTATCGATTTGTTAAATAAACATTGCTTTGGTAATGGATTTTTTAGAAATTTTTAAAAATAAACGATGATTTTATAATTTATGTAGTATTTGCTAACTTCGTAATTACACCCTTTTTATAAAACTGGTTTATATTTTACGATGAATCAAACTGAGAGCCACCAGGGCCTTT
>Ga0247742_10000315_pt1 | contig 40975 bp, 22 predicted proteins | sample UWRJL208509C2_FD_180944 | JGI IMG/M metagenome (GOLD analysis project Ga0247742, IMG submission 180944) | Plant litter microbial communities from Arlington Agricultural Research Station in Wisconsin, United States - UWRJ-L208-509C-2 | ecosystem: Environmental > Terrestrial > Plant litter >...
AAAGGTAAAAACTACCAGTTTAACAGCGATCTGAAGCAGATATGAGGAGCGTCTGCAATATAAAAAAGCTGATTTCCTGGTTTAAATATATACCGGTTGTGATTTTTTTTATTGCATTTATGCCGCTCTTTGGGTATTCTGCATTGGCCCAGCAAAACCGGCAGGATATATTGCTGAATAACAACTGGCATACCGTGGCGGTTGATTGTAATAACAAAGCTTACTCTGGCTTCGAGCAAATTTCCTTTGTCGATAAAACCTGGAAAACTGTAAACGTACCACATAACTGGGATACGTACCAGGGTTACCGTCGTTTGCCACATGGCAACAGGCACGGGTATGCGTGGTACCGCAAAGTTTTTCCATTAACAGCAAAACAGCCTGGCAAACGTTATTTTTTATGGTTTGAGGGAGTGGGCTCGTATGCTACTGTTTGGCTAAATGGCAAGCAAGTAGGTTACCATGCAGGCGGCCGTACTTCATTTACCCTTGATGTTACGGATGCGATAAAAGCAGGTAAACAAAACCTGCTCTGCGTTCGTGCCGATCATCCGGCATATATAAAAAATCTGCCCTGGGTTTGTGGAGGCTGCTCCGATGACCCAGGATTTTCGGAAGGCTCACAACCAATGGGGATCTACAGGCCGGTTCATCTCATAATAACAGAAGAGATAAGAGTTGAACCTTTCGGCGTACACATCTGGAACGATACAACGGTATCTGAAAAATCGGCAACCCTCAACCTCGAAACGGAGATCAAAAATTATGGGAGGAGATCTGTATCCCTAAATGTCACGAGTAAACTGGTTGATCAAAACGGAAAGCCGGTTGCCGAGGTTAGTAGTACTGATGAAATAGGAGCAGGCGAAAAAAAGACGCTTTCACAGGTGTTAAAAAGCGTTAAAAATGTGCGTTTGTGGAGCTTGGAGAATCCGTATTTGTACAATTTAATTACTCAAATAAGGCAAAACGATAAATTAATTGACCAAATTACCACACCCTATGGCATCCGCTGGATCAGCTGGCCTATTGGCCGCAACAACGCTGATGGTCGATTTTTTCTTAATGGCAAGCCGGTATTTATTAACGGTATAGCTGAGTATGAACACCTGATGGGTAAAAGCCATGCCTTTAGCAAAGCAGAAATAAAAGCGAGAGTAATGCAGGTAAAATCTGCTGGCTTTAATGCTTTTAGGGATGCACATCAGCCTCATAATCTGGAATATAATCAATATTGGGATAAGCTTGGGTTGTTTTGGTGGCCACAATATTCTGCGCATATATGGTTTGATACACAGGAGTTTAAAGATAATTATAAAGCGCTGTTGGTTGACTGGATAAAAGAACGTCGCAATAGCCCATCGGTTATTTTATGGGGTTTACAGAATGAAAGCAAGCTACCAGCCGATTTTGCGCGTGAGTGTAGCGAGTTGATACGCAAATTGGATCCGACGGCCTCATCGCAACGCAAAATTACTACCTGCAACGGTGGTTCTGGTACCGACTGGGACGTACCCCAAAACTGGACTGGTACCTACGGCGGTAACCCTTTAACTTATGGTGACGATCTTAAAAAACAGATAATGGTGGGTGAATATGGGGCTTGGCGTAGCTTGGGCCTGCATACAGAAGGGCCGTTTAATGCTACTGGCCCATTAAGCGAAGACAGGCTTAACCAGTTGATGGAAACTAAAATACGCTTAGCCGAATCTGTAAAGGACAAGGTTGCCGGGCATTTTCAATGGCTGCTTTACTCGCATGAAAATCCAGGCCGCACACAAGGTGGTGAGGGAGAACGCGAACTTGACAGGGTAGGCCCCATCAATTATAAAGGCTTATTTACGGCTTGGGGGCAACCTACCGATGCTTTTTATATGTATAGGGCCAACTATGCGCCAAATGATAAGGAACCCATGGCTTATATCGTATCGCATACCTGGCCTAATCGTTGGCTTCAGCCTGGTAAAAAGGATAACATAACGGTTTATTCTAATTGCGATGAAGTAGAGCTTTTTAATGATGTCCGGCATGAATCCTTAGGGAAAAAGAAAAGAAATGGTATTGGCACTCATTTTCAATGGGATAATGCGGATATCAAATATAATGTGTTATACGCCATAGGCTATGTAAACGGGAAAGCCGTAGCGCATGATGAAATAATGCTTAACCATTTGCCATTAGCCCCAAATTTGGAAAAAGAAAACGGGGTTGATATACTCAAACCAACAGCAGGCTACAATTATCTGTACCGGTTAAATTGCGGTGGCCCGGATTATAAAGACAGTTTTGGTAACATCTGGATGGCCGACAGGCACCAGAATAATCCTAAACAAGCAGGCTCATTATCATGGACAGACGATTACTCCGGTATGCCCGCGTTTTTTGCTAGCCAGCAACGCTCTTTTGACCGGATAGCCGGTGCCGGCGATAATAATCAATTGTTTCAAACTTTTAGATATGGAATGGATAAGCTGCGCTTTAATTTTCCCGTGCCTGATGGTGATTACCGTGTGGAGCTTTACTTTACCGAAACTTGGTATGGCATAGGAGGTGGAATGGACTGTACCGGCTGGCGTTTGTTTGATGTAGCTGTTAACGGAGAAACGAAGATCAAGAATCTGGATATATGGAAAGAAGCAGGTAGCAATAGGGTATTAAAGAAAGTTATTACCGCCCATGTAAAAGGGGGAACACTGAACATTTCATTCCCTGATGCCGAAGCGGGAGAGTCGATTATTTCGGCTATAGCTGTCAGCTCATTAAATCAGAAACTACATCCAGCTCAAAACAATAGCTGTATTATTCAGAATTTAAAAGGAGGGAAAGGTTGGTCGGCACAAAGCTGGCTTGATATTGGCGAAAAAGCATACCAGGATGCAGATATCAAATTCAGCAATCTTCCATCCCCTCTATATGGTGCCGATTGGATCAGAACAAGTCTTGAACAGCCGGAAATGAATGCTTCATTTACTGTTAGAGCTGATGCAGATGTTTTTGTAGCTATGGATACACCGGCCACGCAAAGACCACAATGGTTAAAGGATTATGAGGTTACCGGTCAGTTTATTGAAACAGATGCAGATAGCGGTCATAAATTATCTGTTTACAGGAAAAGATTTAAAAAAGATGATATGGTAGCATTAGGCTATAATGCAGGAAAATATCCCTATATCGTAGCTGTGTTACCCATTACCACACTTCAACCTGCAACTGATCTGCGTAAAACCATCATCTATAAAGCAGAAACCGCAGAGCTGCATAGTGGGGTTGCAAAAGATACACTGAACGGTAAGAATGTGATCTGTTTTGAAAAGGACGATGGAAGTGTTTCGTTCCCGTTTACACCAGGAGTGGGCGCGTTGTATGCTTTGCGTGTCAAATATTATAACCCAACAAGCCACATTTTTACCGGCAAAATGCAGTTGCTCGCAGCTGACGGTACCGTAATGATGCAGGAGCAGATCAGTTTTAAACCGGTGGCCAAAAATAAATCGGGTACCATAGCCACCACAAGCGGAACAAGCATTAATGCAGGTAATTATAAGGTGATTATAACGGGTATAAAGTCGGCGGGTTTGTATATTTCAGGTATAGAAATGCAGTAGAATATTGAACATGAAAATAATGATCAAAAAAATTTATGTATTGCTGTTGTTATTACCTTTTGGAGCGTTTGCTCAGGATTTAACGGTAACAAACCTGCAAAGCGAGTATAAACATAACCCACAGGGTATTGAATCGTTAATGCCCAAATTAAGCTGGCAGATCCTTAGTAATCATAATAATACCATGCAAACAGCTTACCGGATATTAGTTGCAGATGAAGTTACCAAGCTACAAAACAACGAAGGCAATGTTTGGGATTCAAAAAAGGTGATCTCCCCGGCATCTTTACAGATAGCTTATAAGGGTAAGTCCTTGCAGGCTGCTAAAACATATTATTGGAAAGTAATGCTTTGGGATAATCACCAGCATGTTTCTGGCTGGAGTGATGTAGCCAACTGGCAAATGGGGCTGTTGTCAAAAAATGATTGGAAAGGTGCTCAATGGATAGCATATGATAAATTGTCTGATAGTTCGGCCATTGTTCCCTTTTATCATGGCAAAGGGCCTAAAAAGTTGGGTATGGCCAACGATGTGCTACCCCTAATATGCAAATCGTTTACAATTCATAACCAGTTAAAAAAAGCTACTTTTTACATTAGTGGACTTGGTCATTTTGAGTTGAGCCTTAATGGTAAAAAAGCAGGGGATCATTTTCTTGATCCCGGATGGACTAAATATGACAAGCAGGCCCTGTATGTGCCTTTTGATATTACCAACGAGTTAAGATCAGGAAAAAACACTATAGGGGTGATGCTGGGCAACGGATTTTACTACATTCCCAGGGATAAGCGCTACCGCAAACTTACCGGCGCGTTTGGCTATCCAAAAATGATTTGTCGCCTGGTTATGGAATACCAGGATGGGCATATCGAAAATATATTGAGCGACAATTCCTGGAAAACTGCTCCAGGCCCCATCACATTTACCAGTATTTATGCCGGCGAAGACTATAATGCCAATCTGGAGCAAAAGGGCTGGAACACGAATGATTTTAACGACAATAATTGGCGTAATGTCATTACCGTTGATGGCCCGCCGTTGTTAAACGCACAAATGGCCGACCCTCTAAAAATAATGGAGGAGTTTTCACCGCAACGTAAAACTCAGCTTAACACCGGTACATGGGTTTATGATCTGGGACAAAACTTTTCGGGCATACCACAGCTCACAGTTCAGGGTAAAAAGGGCGATACGGTGAAAATTATTCCTGCTGAATTGATCAATGCTGATGGCAGCGCCAACCAAAAAGGTTCAGGAGGACCACATTACTATAGCTACATTTTAAAAGGCGACGGGCAAGAAACCTGGCATCCGCAGTTTACCTATTATGGTTTTAGGTACTTACAGGTAGAGGGCGCCGTGCCGCAAAATGAAGCCAATAGTAAACAGCTTCCGGTTGTTGTGGATATCAAAGGATTGCATACCCGAAATGCTGCGGCTACCATGGGTAAGTTCACCTGCTCTAATGAATTGTTTAACCGCACGTTTAAGCTGATTGATTGGGCCATGAAAAGCAACATGGCCAGCGTGTTTACCGATTGTCCGCACCGCGAAAAGCTGGGTTGGATTGAAGAGGCGCATTTGGTTGGTAGTTCCCTACACTATAATTACGATATAGCCGGATTGGCGCGTAAGTGTATTAATGATATGCGCATATCTCAAACTGAAGATGGGTTAATACCCGAGATAGCCCCTGAGTATGTGAAATTTGAGGAGCCCTTCCGTGATTCGCCAGAGTGGGGGAGTAACGCCGTTATACTGCCTTGGTATGTGTATCAATGGTATGGCGATAAAGAAGTACTTGCCGAAAATTACGATATGATCAAGCGCTACCTCGTTTATCTTCAGAAGAAGTCCGACGGTAATTTGTTATATCAGGGCTTGGGCGATTGGTTTGATCTGGGGCCAAAGCCACCGGGCGTTTCACAATTAACACCAAAAGGAATTACGGCTTCGTCCTTGTACTATTACGATTTAAATATAGCTGCTAAAATAGCACAGTTATTAGATAAACCGGCCGATGTTGTATCATACAAAAAGTTGGCAGCTGAAGTTAAACAAGCTTATAATGCTAAATTCTTTAATGCGCAAACCAAACAATATGGTACCGGCAGCCAGGCAGCCAATGCCATGTCGGTTTATGCTGGGTTGGTTGAGCCACAATACAAGGAAGCTGTGGTTAACAACATTGTAAAAGATATTCGCAATCGTGGCAACAGTTTAACTGCCGGGGATATAGGCTATCGTTACCTATTGAGGGTTTTGGATGATGAAGGCCGGTCTGATGTAATTTATGATATGAACAGCCGTGATGATAAGCCGGGTTACGGCTACCAACTGGCCCATGGCGCCACTGCCCTTACTGAATCATGGGCTGCATTGCCTGCGGTATCAAATAATCATTTTATGCTGGGCCATTTGATGGAATGGTTTTACAGTGGGCTGGCAGGTATCCGTCCCGCAGAAGGTGCAATCGCTTTTAACCGTATTGAGATCAGGCCCGAAGTTGTTGGGGGTGTAACCTCGGCCAGTGCAAGTTATCAATCCCCCTATGGCATTATATCAAGTAGCTGGAAAAAAGGTGCCCAAGGGCTTGAATTGAGTGTGAGCATTCCGCCTAACACTACGGCTAACATTTGTGTGCCTGCTAATAAAACAGCTGCAATCACGGTTGATGGGCAAAGTATTCGCAATAAAAAAGATGTAAAACTGATAGGTTACCAGGATGGTAAAACCCTGTTAAATATTGGTTCCGGAAATTACACTTTCAACACTAAATAAAATACAATGATGATGCATTTTTATAAACAATGGGCATTGCTGGCTTGTCTGTTCATGGCAATTAATGTGTATGCTCAATCTTCATACAAACCTGTTCCTGAAAGGGTGATGAATGATATTTATGAAAAGGTAAAAACGCCTTTTAAATACGGTATGGTCATGGTGCCCGATAGCAATTCAAAAAAGATTGATTGCCCCAGCGTATTCCGTAAAGGGAGCAAATGGTACATGACTTACCTTGTATTTAATGGCCGTGGCTACGAAACCTGGCTGGCCGACAGCAAAGATCTGCTGCACTGGAAAACCCGCGGACGCATCCTCTCATTCTCAGATACTACCAATTGGGATAGTAACCAAAAGGCAGGCTATATTGCCCTGCAGGATAATAATTGGGGAGGCTCATACCAGTTACAAAAATATCAGGACAAGTACTGGTTATCATACTTTGGCGGGCAGAGCCGGGGGTATGAGAAAGGTTTGCTTTCTATTGGTGTTGCTTATACAGATCAGGACCCGGCTGTGGCACACGAATGGAAACGGCAGGATCATTCCGTACTGTCAAGTATAGATAAGGATGTGAGCTGGTGGGATAATCACACCCAGTACAAGGAAACGGTTATTTGGGATAAAGCTAAATTAACCGGGCATCCCTTTGTGATGTATTATAACGCCAATGGCGATAGCGTGAATAAAAAACGTGGTGCTGAGCGTATTGGAATGGCAGTATCTGACGATATGCTGCATTGGCAGCGTTTTGGAAAAGACCCTGTTCTGAATCATGGTGATGGCATCACTGGTGATCCATATATTCAAAAAATAGGTGATGTGTACGTGATGTTTTACTTCGGCGCTTTTTGGAAAACCGGTACGTCGGGCGTGTTTAACCGCTTTGCAGCATCATATGATCTGGTTCACTGGACCGATTGGACAGGTGATAAGCTCATTGAATCGTCTGAGCCATATGACAATATGTTCGCCCACAAATCATTCGTGGTGAAATACAAGGGTGTGGTTTACCATTTTTATTGCGCCGTAAACAAGTCTGATCAGCGAGGTATTGCTGTGGCCACATCAAAAGATATGGGTAAAAGCGAATTGAGTTTTGTTACACCACCAGTCAAAAAGAAGAAACAATAATAAGAAAGACTTCAAAATACAATGCAGCGACGCATCACATGCGTCTTTCACAAATAAATAGAATTTATGAATTACCGCTATTTTTTATTCTTGATCTTGCTTGGTTGCGCAGTTACAGCCCGGGCACAAAACCTACGCAAGACCGAAAATTTTGATGCGAACTGGAAATTCTTTTTGGGCGATAAACCAGAAGCTAAAGATGTATTATTCAATGATGCGGCATGGCGAAGCCTTAATTTGCCACATGATTGGAGCATTGAAGGGAAATTTGACCCTCAAAATCCCACAACCCAGGCAGAGGGAGGTTTACCTGCCGGTATTGGTTGGTACCGTAAAATATTTAGCTTACCAGAATCTGCAAAAAATAAAAAAGTATTTATTGATCTTGATGGTGTATACCGCAATAGTGAGGTTTGGATAAACGGGCATTACCTGGGCAAACGTCCAAACGGGTATATTTCTTTTAGGTACGAGTTTACTCCCTACTTGAAATTTAACGGGCAAAAAAATGTGATAGCCGCCCGGGTTGATAATTCCGATCAGCCAAATTCGCGTTGGTATACCGGGTCAGGTATTTATCGTAACGTATGGTTGGTTACAACAGCTAAAACTTACATCGCCAATTGGGGTACCTATATCACTACGCCAAAGGTTGATGAGCGTTTGGCAGAAATTGCCTTAAGTGTTCAGTTGCATCGCTCCGCCGGAAGTAAGAAATTATCGCTACAAGCTACGGTGATGGATTCTTTAGGAAAGGTGGTTGTTCAGAAAACATTGCCTGTAAATGATGCAGATAGTGTAGTGCAGCAAAATCTGCAGCTTCATGAGCCCAAACTTTGGTCAGTAAGTCGGCCGTATCTCTACAAGATTATAGTAAATATACTTGAAAACGGTAAGCCGATTGATAGCTACGTTACTCAAACCGGTATCCGTTATTTTAATTTCGATGCAGATAAAGGCTTTAGTTTAAATGGCAAAGCAATGAAAATACTGGGCGTTTGCATGCATCACGATCAGGGCGCTTTAGGTGCAGCTATAAATGTGCGGGCTATAGAGCGCCAGTTACAAATATTGAAAGCGATGGGTTGTAACGCCATTCGTACTTCGCATAACCCACCCGCACCTGAACTGCTGGACTTGTGCGACCGTATGGGCTTTTTGGTGATGGATGAAGCTTTTGATATGTGGAAGAAAAAGAAAAGTAAATTTGATTATCATGCGGATTGGGACAAGTGGCACATGAGAGATTTGCAGGATCAGGTACTGCGCGATCGTAATCATCCATCCATATTTGCCTGGAGCGTAGGTAATGAGATAAGGGAGCAGTTTGATAGCACCGGTGTTAGTATAGGTCGTGAATTGGTGGCTATAGTGAAACAGCTTGATAAAACCCGTCCGGTTACATCTGCTTTGAGCGATCCTGACCCTAAAAAGAATTATATATATCAATCAGGTGCGCTTGATCTGGTAGGCTTAAACTATCATCAGGAAGTATACGCCGATTTTCAGAAAAACTACCCGGGGCAAAAGTTTATCGGCACAGAAAATATGTCGGCCCTCGAAACCCGTGGGCATTATGATATGCCGTCGGATAGTATCCGTCGCTGGCCAAAGGATGGCAAAACACCACTGAAGGATGGTAACCCCGATCATACAGTATCGGCCTATGATAATGTATCAGCCTATTGGGGATCAACTCATGAAGAAACCTGGAAGATTATCAAAAAGTATGATTTCTTGTCGGGCCTTTTCGTGTGGACTGGTTTTGATTACATAGGCGAACCTACGCCATACTTATGGCCTGCGCGTAGTTCATACTTCGGTATTGTTGACCTGGCTGGTTTTCCAAAAGATGTTTACTACATGTACCAAAGTGAGTGGACAAACAAACCTGTATTGCATCTGTTGCCGCATTGGAACTGGAAGCCGGGGCAGACTATTGATGTATGGGCCTATTATAATAATGCCGATGAGGTAGAAGTCTATTTAAATGGCAAATCGTTAGGGATAAAAAGAAAAACTGGTGATGATTTGCATGCAGTGTGGAGCATAAAATACGAGCCCGGGACCTTAAAAGCCGTATCCCGAAAAAATGGGAAGGTAGTTTTATCCACACAAGTTAGCACTGCGGGCAAGCCCTATAAAATAAAGTTGGAGGCCGACAGAAGCCGTATCAGTGCTGATGGAAAAGATCTTTCATTTATAACGGTATCAGTACTGGATAGGGACAATAACCTGGTTCCTGAGGCTAATGACCTGATTAAATTTAAGGTAAAAGGAGCGGGGATATTAAAAGCGGTTGATAATGGTTCGCAAACAGACCTTGACCCTTTTGTAACTAATGAACACAGGGTATTTAACGGATTAGGATTAGCAATTATCCAATCAAAAGTGCAGCAGGGTAAAATTATCATTGATGCCGCAGCCGATGGATTACAACCTGCAACGCTCTCTGTTGAAAGTAAATGATAATATCATATAACGGAAGGCCAAAATATTACATGAAACCGTAGTGCCACAACGCTAAATTTGTTTATACAATTATTAAACCGCTATATATAAACTTAATGGAAACCCAGTTTAACGCATGAAAGTGTTGCCTGTGCTTGATTTTACCATTATAGGTATTTACCTGATTGGGATGGTGCTGGTCGGTTTTTATTTTTCGCGTAAGAATAAAAATGCCGAGCAGTTTACCATGGCATCGGGTTTAATACCGGGCTGGGCCATTGGTTTATCTATATATGCCACATTTTTAAGTAGTAATACCTTTTTAGGTGTGCCGGGCAAAGCCTATGGTGGTAATTGGAACGCTTTTGTATTTAGTTTGTCTATGCCGTTTGCTGCATGGGTGGCAGTAAAATATTTTGTACCATTTTATCGTAAAACCGGTGAGATATCTGCCTATACCCATTTTGAAAAAAGATTTGGCCCATGGGCCCGGACATATGCTGTTATTTGCTTTTTATTAACTCAGCTGGCCCGAATGGGATCCGTATTTTTTGGTATTGCCCTGAGCTTGCAGGCACTTACTGGGCTTTCTATGAAAATGATCATGCTTATCATGGGTATCTCCATAATACTCTATACCGTATCTGGTGGTATTAAGGCAGTTATTTGGACGGAAGTTGTACAAGGAATTATTAAAACATTAGGCGCCATACTTATTATTTACCTGGTGGTAAACAGCATTCCCGGAGGCTTTGTAAAAATTATGGAAATTGGTAAGGCCGATAATAAATTCAGTTTGGGCAGTTTATCGCTCAATTTTACAGCACCAACTTTTTGGGTAATACTGTTCTACGGCTTTTTTATCAATCTCAATAACTTTGGGATGGATCAAAATTATATACAACGTTATCATGCCGCTAAATCAACTAAACAGGCTGCCAAATCGGTATGGTTATGCGTGTTGATCTACGTACCGGCATCGTTCCTGTTTTTTGTGATAGGCTCTTGTTTATATGCTTATTACAGCCAACATCCGGAACTCATTTTGAGTATTAAGCATAAGGCTGCGGTTGAACGCTTACCTATAACCGCCACGCCCGCACAAATTACGAGCTTGATGGCCAAACTAAACCCCGCTGATTATGGCGATAAAATAATGCCGCATTTTATGGTAACCAAAATACCGGCAGGTTTAGTAGGTATTATTGTGGCTGCCATACTATCAGCAGCTATGAGTACCATCAGCTCCGGAATGAATGCCTCGGCCACTGTATTTACGGTTGATATTTATAAAAGATATTTTAAACCCAACTTGAATGAAAAACAGACACTCAATTTATTGCACATAGGTACAGTAGTATTTGGGCTGGCGGGCATGGGGGCGGGTATAGCCATGATAGGTGTAAAAAGTATTCTGGATATATGGTGGCAGCTTTCCGGAATATTTGCAGCAGGTATGCTTGGGTTGTTTTTGCTCGGTATCATTAGCAGGCAAACCCGTAACCATGAAGCCAAGATTGCTACCCTGATTGGCCTGGTGGTTATTTTATGGCTTACTTTTCCAACGCTTATCCCTGATCAATATGCATCGCTCAGGAGTAGTTTAAATACCAATATGATTATTGTGGCAGGTACCCTCACTATTTTCCTGACGGGTGTTTTTTTAACCAAAACGAGGCGCCTTACTGTATAAAAACAACTAATACTATTCAAAAACATCAAAATGGAACAAAAGAAAAAAGGTTTTATACCGGTAATGTTAACACCTTTTAAAAATAACGGTGATATAGATTTTGATGTACTCACCCAACTAACTGAAATGTATTTGCAAGCCGGCGCAACGGGTTTGTTTGCCAACTGTCTCTCCAGCGAAATGTTTGAATTGTACGATGAAGAACGTTTACAGGTAATAAAACATGTTATAAAAGTAGTTAACGGCGCTGTACCGGTAGTTGCAACGGGTACTTTTGGCGGGGCAATTACCCAACAGGCCAACTTTGTTAAAAAAGTACACGACACAGGTACAGCGGCAGTAATTGCTATAACCAGTTTGCTTGCAGATCAAAACGAAAGCGATGCGGTATTTAATGACCGTGTTTTTGAATTGATAGAGCAAACCGCAGACATTCCTCTTGGCTTTTATGAGTGCCCTGTTCCATACAAAAGGTTATTATCGGCACAGCAATTGATTGATTTTGTGGATACTGGCAGAGTGGTTTATCATAAAGATACGTGTTTAGACATTAACCAGATTAAACAGAAACTGGAAGCCGGTAAAGTTAATACCAACTTTGGTTTATATGATGCATACATGGTGCATGCTGTTGATTCACTTAAAGCAGGTTCGGCTGGGCTTTCCTGCATTCAGGGGAACTTTTTTCCTGAAATGGTAGTTTGGCTTTGTAATAACTACGCTGATGTTGCCCTGCAACGTGAGGTAGCTATGGTTCAGCAGTTTTTGATTGATAATATGGATGTGATGCACAATGTGTACCCAGTAGTAGCCAAGTATTACTTAACCAAACGCGGCCTAAAAATATCAACCATAACCAGGCGCAGTGTAGGGAATTTTTCGCAAGCTATCAAAAGCCAGATAGAACATTTATACAATGATTATACCAGGCTTCAACATAGCGTGGGTATAAAAATGGTTTGACGCTTAGGTTGTTGGCTGCCCTTTAAGATACTTTCTTTTATATTCTAATGGCGTCATTTTAGTGACTCTTTTAAAATGGCGGTAAAAGTTTGATATATTGTTATATCCGCATTCAAAGCATAGTACTTCGGTTGGCAATTTATCTTCAATTAAAAAACGGCATGCGTGACTGATCCTGATCTCCGTTAAAAAATCAAAGTATGTTTTTTTGGTCATTAGTTTAAAGTACCTGCAAAATGATGTAACACTGAGGTTACCAATAGCCGCTATTTTTTCTAAACTGATCTCGGTTTTATAATTAGCCAAGGTATAGGAGCAAACCTTATTTAAACGGATAGTATCAGTCTCAGTTGACTGATGAAATTCATTGGGAGATAAGATAATAGGCTCAAAATCTTCATTTTCTGATAATGTTTTAAGTATAGATAGTAAAATGATCACCCTGTCAAGATTGGTTGCGTTTACTGCCTGCCTCATCAATCGGGCAAGCTGGTCTTTTGCAGGGCCGCCAATAACCATTCCGCTTTTGGCTTTTTCAAATAGTTTGGGCAGTAAATAAGCCTCCGGCAAATTTAACAGGTATTTGCCCAGGCAATCGGGCAAAAAATGAATAACGATAACTTCTACATTTAATCCGGAATCTGGTTGAAAGTATTCGTCTTTACAGCGCCAGCAATGCGGAAGTGTTTCACCGAGTAATGTTATTTCGCCCGGCGAAAAATTGCTGATATTATCACCAATGAAACGCACGCCTTCGCCTTTAATAACGTAGTGTAATTCAAGCTCCGGATGATAATGCCATATACCCCTGAAGGTTGGTAAAATATCATGCCTGATACTAAATGAGTTTTGCGGTTTTACAGCAACCTTAAGAAAATGGGGCTTCATTTTTAAAAAAATCACTAAAGGTTTATCAGATAAACAGGTTTTACTTGCCTGCTAATTGGTTTATAATTTTTAAAAATATGAATTTTAAAGCAAACAGAGTTGATAAAAAAGTAACATTCTTTTGACGTTGTGGGTATAAGCTATAGAAAACGAGTTATGGTAATATTGTACAATAAATTGATAAATACAGGTAGAAATAGCAATGACTAATATTTGATATTTGTTAAAGCATCCTGTTTTGCAGGGGCGACTACCCCAATCCATAAACCAATAGTTAAGCGTAATATTTTATAAGTATTGATAGGTTATATGTATTTGATTAATTGTTATAAACACAATTAAATTATAGCGAATATAATAGTGATACAAATATGGTTTGTACATTTTATGTTCAATCAGTAATGAATAAAAGTAAAGCGATAGTAACCATTTAAAATTAAGTTTAATGAAGATGATAATGAAAAGATCTATAATAATGTTTGCCTCATTTTTTTATGCGGTAGCAACATTTGCCCAATCATCAACCGCAAATTCAGATAAGGACAACTATACACAAATGATCACGCAACGGTCAAACAAAATTGTTGCCGTGCTGAACCTCACCGATTCTGTAAAGGTTAAAAAGGTAAGAGATATAGTTGCTATGCAGTATATCAGCTTAAACGATATATATGATGCACGTAATGCGAGCCGTAAACAAATAAAAGAGCAAACCGGAGATGATAAAACTGCTGCCGCGGCAAAAGTTGCCGATGTTGACAGCAATGTGAACAAACAATTAAGAACCCAGCACACCATTTACCTTTCAAAACTAAGTAAGGAACTTAATGCTGAACAGGTAGATCAAATAAAGGATGGAATGACCTACAGGGTTTATCCAATTACTTACGCAGCCTATCAGGACGAACTGCCTAATTTAACAGAACCGCAGAAGGCTAAGATTAAAGCATGGCTCATAGAAGCCCGGGAAAATGCTATCGACGCAGAATCGTCTGAAAAAAAACATGCCTGGTTTGGCAAGTTTAAAGGGCGTATCAATAATTACTTATCGGCACAGGGATATGATATGAAAAAGGAGGGTGAAGAGTGGCAGAAAAGAATAAAAGAAAGGAATATGAAAAACTAATAATCCTATAATGAAAATTTACTAATAGTCGGCAGTGTGAGAAGTGCGGGCTATACAGAGTAAAAAAGAGAACCAATTAATTAACCTATTTATATGAAACCTAATTCAAGTTTTTATGAGAAGAATTTTCCTCTTGCTTTCCGTACTGCTTTTAATAAGTAGTACACTATTGGCACAAAACCGTACCATAACGGGCAGGGTAGTAAGCAGCGATAAAAATGAACCCCTTATCGGTGTTGCAGTACAGATAAAAGGTAGTAACACGGGTACTACAACAGACACCAGCGGTCACTTTTCGTTAAAAGCCACTAATTTACAAAGTATTGTTGTTAGTGTAAGGTACATTGGCTACAATTACCAGGAAAAAACTTTAAGAATAGGCGAGATGAACGCCGATTTTAAACTGGTGGCCACTTCAAATAATTTAGAAGAAGTGGTGGTTGTAGGCTACGGCACCCAAAAGAAAACTCACCTTACCGGTGCTATTGCCAGCATTGACGTAAAAGCAATTGAAGATATTCCAACCGGAAATCTTGCCGTTGCACTTAGGGGGCAAATACCTGGACTTAGTGAATCGGGCGGAACACAAAGACCTGGTCAGCCGGCAACACTAACTATCAGAAATCCATATTTCTTTTCTAAAGATGGCGGCACAACCGATCCATTATATATCATTGATGATGTGTTCAGAACTTCTGCAGATTTTAACCTGCTTGACGCGAGCGAGGTAGAAAGCATTTCTGTTTTAAAAGATGCCGCTGCCGCCATTTATGGTATTCAGGGAAATAACGGTGTTATTATCGTTAAAACCAAAAGAGGAAAATCAGGTGCTCCAAAAGTAAATTTCAGCACCTCTGTAGGTGCGGCCAGTGCTACCGAATTGCCTAAAGTAATGACAGGCATACAATTAGCAACTTATTTAAATGATGCATCGCAGGCAAAGTATAATAATACAATTGACCAAAACGGTTACATTGGAGGTGTATTAACAAATAAACTAAGTAGCTGGTATACACCAGACGAATTGGCTTATATCAATCAAAATAATAACAATTATCTTCAACAAGCTTTTAAAACCGCACTGGTTGAGCGCGGAGCATTGAATGTTAGCGGAGGATCTGATAAGGTAACTTATTTTGCCGGAGCAAACTATACCAATCAAAACTCTAATTTTCCCGGTGTAAAATCAAACAAACTGGGTTTTAGGGCAAGTGTTGATGCTAAGCTAACCAAACGCTTAAAAGTAAGTCTTTCGGTAAGTGATGAAATATCAAACAGCCGAAGCTATTGGTACAAACTTAAAAATACTTCAGAAAGTTTAGACAATGACGTTACATCATTAATATACTCTGCCCCGTGGACAAAGTATTTCATCGATGGTAACCCTGTATTGCAAAATGCTACATTGTCAGGATCTGGTGCTGTAGATAACGTAAACTACTTTTTAACTTCAAAATCAAATAACTATACCGAAGGCGATAATTATATATTAAACGCTTTGGCAAATATTAGTTACCAGGTTCCGGGTATTAAAGGATTGACGGCTAATGCCAGTTTCAACAAAAACAACAACAATGCTTTTAACAAGCAATATGGTACAACATTTAATTATGCTTCTTATTCAGGTACCGGCGATAACAACCATATTCCGGGCGGAACCCTGCAGAAGTTTACGGCTATATCAAATGGTGATGTTATTCGTTTAAATCCTTTATTTTCAAATAGTTATCAGTTTAATGCCTCGTTAAACTACAATAATAAATTTGGTAAAAATGAAATATCGGTTCTGGCATTATATGAGCAGGAAGAAAGACATGCCGAGGGGGTGGGCGCTTCTGTATCAGGTGTTATTGTAGGAGCCCAGGATAACCAGAATTTTACCAACGGCACCCAGGCATCAACACAATCAAGTCAGGTAAGTAATTATGGCCGTCTGGCTTACGCAGGCAGGGTAAACTATAGTTATGCTGATAAATACCTGGTTGAGGTGCTTGTACGCGCCGATGCCAATACTCACTTTGCCCCAGGACATCAGTGGGGGTACTTTCCATCGGGTTCTGTTGGTTGGATAGCATCAGAAGAAGGCTTTATAAAAAATAACCTCAAGTTTCTGGATCAGCTGAAATTTAGGGCCTCGGTAGGTTTATTGGGTAGCGATAATACCAAACCTTATCAGTATCAGGCAAATTACCAGTTTGGCACAGGTTCATCCGGAGGTGCGGTATTTGGTACCCCATCTGGCGAAAGAGGGAATGGTTTAGCACCAAACAATGCGCTTCCTAATCCTAATTTAACCTGGGATAGTAATTTAAAAACCAATTATGGGATAGATATGCAATTCTTACGTAATCGTTTATCTGTTACTGCCGATTATTTCTGGAATCATGGATATAACATGTTGAGTAACCTTACCTCATCTGTATCATCACTTATAGGTGCTGTACCATCTTCAGAAAACTTTGCTTCCGTTAATACTTTTGGATACGAAATTTCAGTATCATGGAAAGATAGGATAGGTAAAGATTTTAGCTATAGTTTTAGCCCCTATTTTTCATGGAGCGATAATAAGATACTTAAATATGATCTTTCAAACGGTTTAAGAGGAACCATCCAGGATTTAACAGGTAAATCAAGTGATAATGGTGTATTAGGTTATCAGTCAATCGGATTTTTACGTACCCAGGCAGATGCAGACGCTTTTATTGCCGCCAATCCAAAATACTCCATATTTGGTGCCGCAAATTTGCCTAAACCGGGCATGATCGTTTATAAAGATATTAACGGTGATGGAAAAATAGCAACTACAGATGATTTGACCTACCTGTCGCATAAAGCAAGTAATCACTATAATTTAGGATTAAACTGGGGTGGAGCATACAAATCATTAACATTGAATGTAGTAATGGGAATGTCGTTTGGTGGTACAGCGGCGGTTGAAGGTGCTGCCACAAAACAAGCAACAGCAAGCGAAAACCGCCCAGCGTTTTGGGCAGATCACTGGACACCAACAAATACTAATGCCGCTTATCCTAATCCTTATTACAATTACGATTACGATCTTACCACAAATTTCTGGTTCAGGAATTCTTTAACTTTCCGCGTATCCAGCATTAATTTAGGGTACTCATTTCCGCAAAAGTTAGCAACCAGTATAGGTGTGGCCAACTTAAGGGCTTACGCAGTAGCAACTAATCCTTTAAATCTTTTTAACCCATTTGATTATCGGGACAATGCTGTAGGCTACACTTCATACCCTAATCTTAAAACGTTTTCTTTTGGTTTAAATGTTGGCTTCTAAATTTAAAAAAATGAAAATTCAAAAAATATTAATTATAGCCTTCGCACTAACCGCATTGTTTACAAGTTGTAAAAAAGCGCTGCTGAAGGATGATCCTCAAAATTTGATTGCAAGTCAAATTTACAACGATACCACATTAGTAAAACCTGCAATTGATTACATCTACACGCAGAACCTGCCTTCATGGTTTGGAAACACCGGCGGCGCAATAGGCAGCGGTTCCAGTTTAACCGATGAGGCTTATGGTGATAATGACTTTGTTAAAGGTTCGGTTACCGTTGAATCGGTTGGGGATATAGGGAGTTCTGCAAGTAAAACAAACAACTATGGTAAAATACGTACCATTAATACTTTTGTAAGAGACCTTACCTCGGGGGGGCTTTCACAAAGCGTAAAAAACAGGTACCTGGCACAAGCATTGTTTTTTAGGGCTTTCAGGTATTTTGATCTGGTTAGGTTGTATGGAGGTGTACCAATTGTTTTAACTCCCTTAGATGCCATTGGTAATGATGCTAAAAATGCCGCGTTGTTGCCACGCAATACAACTACAGCCTGTTTTAAACAAATAATAAGCGATCTGGATTCGGCCATTAAGTATTTGCCCAACAAGTGGTCGGGCAGCGATTATGGCCGTATTACAGCAGGTGCAGCCGCAGCATTTAAAGGCCGTGTATTACTAACTTATGCAAGCCCTCAATTTAACCCGGCCAATGACGGAACAAGATGGCAAAATGCATATACTGCTAATACAACGGCGGTTAGCATATTGTCGGCAAATGGTTATGGGCTTAATTCATCTTACGATGGTATGTGGTTTACAGAAGGGTATGCCAACAAAGAAGCAGTAATGGTTACCGCCTTCAATACTTTTTCTGACAATAACGGAACGTACAATAATACTTACGACAATTCAACCAGGCCAGCATATTTAGGTACAGGTGGAGGTTCAAATCAGCCCACCTGGGATTTGGTACAAGCTTACCCTATGCTTGACGGAAAACCTGCTGCAACATCAAAATATTCATATAGCCTGCAAACATTTTATAAAAACCGCGATCCGCGTTTTGATAAAACTATCGCTTACAATGGTTGTAACTGGCCCATATTAGGCAACGCGAGCTACAGGTTATGGACCTATTATTATTACAATGTTAAAAATAGTTCAACCTCTGTTAAGTCTACTGAGTCTACGGCAACTTCAACCGGGTTTTATTTAAGAAAGGCAATCGATCCTAATATTACCGCTGCCAATTTAGTTACTTCAGGCACCGATTGGATGGAGATCCGCTATGCAGAGGTATTACTTAACCTTGCCGAGTGCGCAGCAGAAATAGGAAATTTAGGTGTTAGCCAAGAGGCCTATACCAATTTACTTGCTGTAAGGAAACGTGCCGGTATTGAAGCCGGCGGCGATGGTTTATATGGCCTGCAGGCAAATATGAGCCATGACCAAATGATCACTGCAATTATGCTTGAACGCCAAATTGAGTTTGCATTTGAGGGCAAGCGTTACTGGGATTTAAGAAGAAGAAAATTGCTTGAAACAACATTAAATGGGAAAAAAAGGAATGGTTTGAGCATCATTTTAAATAACAACCAATCCGGTACCGATTATATATTGCTTTCTCGTGATGCATCGGCCGTGTCATCGCTTGATAATTTGTATTCAACAAGCTTTACAGTTACTCCAAAGGTTTTGGATACCTATAATATCAATATCCAGGCTGGTGATTATTTCTTCGGTATACCTTCGGCCGCGCTTCAAAACAACCCTAATTTACAGCAAAATAATACATGGGGTGGAGCTTTTGATCCACTAAAATAATATTAAAAGAGCAGGGTAATTATCTCCTGCTCTTTTTGAAAATTTTATAATGAAAAACCAAATATGAAAAAACACACAGCTTTATTTATAGTAGCAGCAGCGTTGGGGTTTGCTAAGCCTGCCTTTGCACAATACCCCGAAGTGCCGCAAAAGGTGAAGGACGAAAGTGAGGTGATGATGAAAGAGGCCGAACGCCGTTCAGATTCTGCATGGCAGGTTGCATTACCTATTATCAAGGCCGATCAAAGAAAGGGTAAAGTATATGTGCCATGGGCTGCCCGCCCAACCGATCTGCCGCAGGCAAAAATTCCCGCCTTTCCGGGTGCAGAAGGTGGCGGTAAATTTACTTTTGGCGGCCGTGGCGGTAAGGTATATGTGGTAACAAGCCTGTCCGACAATGGCCCCGGAACCTTACGTGATGCTTGCGAAAAAGGCGGTGCTCGTATAATCGTATTCAACGTTGCGGGTATCATCCGTATCAAAACACCAATTATAGTTAGAGCTCCTTATATCACTATTGAAGGCCAAACCGCTCCGGGCGATGGCATTTGCGTGGCAGGAGAGTCATTTTGGGTAAATACCCATGATGTGATTATCCGCTATATGCGTTTCCGCCGCGGCGAAACTAATGTTGGCCGCAGGGATGATGCTTTAGGTGGCAACCCGGTAGGAAATATCATTGCCGATCACGTATCGGCCAGCTGGGGACTTGACGAAAACTTCTCTATGTACAGGCATATGTTTGATCCGGGAGATGGTTCAAAAGAAGAAAAACTGGGTACAGTGAATATCACAATACAAAATTGTATCTACTCAGAATCGCTTGATTATTGGAACCATGCGTTTGGCAGTACCACAGGTGGTGAAAACAGTACACTTATCCGTAATTTATGGGCAGATAATACTGGCCGTAATCCATCTGTAGGCTGGAATGGTGTTTATAACTTCGTTAACAATGTGGTATTTAACTGGCACCATCGCTCTATGGATGGTGGTGATTATACTACCAACTATAATATTATCAACAATTATTTTAAACCAGGACCGGTAACTCCTAAAAATGAGCCGGTTGGTCACCGTATCTTAAAGCCAGAGTCAGGTCGTAGCAAGTTAAAAGAGCGTGTATTTGGCCGGGTTTACGCTGTAGGTAATGTTATGGAAGGATATCCTGAAGTAACTAAAGATGCATGGAATGGTGGTATACAGGTTGAAGGTCCGGGCGGTAAAGAACTGCCGGATGCGGGGGAATATAAAGACTATATGAAGTCGGATGTGCCTTTTGCAATGACTCCGGTAAATATCCTATCGGCTAATGATGCTCTTAAATTTGTTATAGCTAATGCCGGTGCAACTTTACCTAAACGCGATGCCGTTGATAACCGCATTACCGAGCAGGTGCGTACAGGTAAAATCACCTATAAAGAGATGAAAACTGATACCGCTTACCAGTTTAAAGTACGTAAATTACCTAAAGACTCTTATAAACTGGGAATTATCACTGCTCCATGGCAGGTAGGCGGATATCCGGAATATAAGGGAACCCCGTACAAAGATAGTGACGCAGACGGGCTGCCTGATGATTGGGAAGTAAAACATGGGCTAAATCCTAAAAATGCCGATGATTCTGCACAGCCGGCAAAAGATGGCAGTGGTTATACCAATATTGAGGCTTACCTAAACACCGTAGCCATGCAAGGCGAAAAGAAATTGGCTAATATAAAATAAGTATATACAAACGGGCGATGTTAGGATTTAAGTTAAAAAAGAGTCTTTATGTTCTGAGTTGGTTAGTGATAGGGTGCATGCTGTTGCATGCGCCCTTATTTGCTCAAAATAAAAAGAAAGTGGTTAAACCACAACCGCCCGTTGCTGCCGATAAGGGTGGTAAACTGGTTTATGCCATCGCCTCCAACGGCGACCGTATTCCAGATTATTCTTACTGCGGATACATGGCTTCGGAAAAACCAATACCTGAAGTTCCGGTTCGCATAGTTGTGCCATTAAAAACAGGAGATGCTACCTTGCGCATACAAGCCGCTTTAGATTATGTGGCTACTTTACCTGCTGGTCCAGACGGTGTGCGTGGTGCTGTATTGCTTAATAAAGGCACATATCAGGTAAGCGGTAATCTTAAAATAAAAGCATCGGGTGTTGTTTTACGTGGAAGCTGTATGGGAACTAACGGAACCATATTGCTGGCTAATGGCAAAGACCGAGAAACTTTTATCCATATTTTAGGAAAAAACGACAGACAAGCCGAAAAAGAAATTAAAATTACAGATGCTTACGTACCTGTAAATGCCAATACCTTTCATGTAGATGCCGGAGCAAATATAAAAGCCGGTGACATGGTTATGGTACACAGGCCAAGTACACAAGCCTGGATCAATACCATAAATACAGATCATTTTGGTGGTGATTTAACCGCGCTGGCATGGAAACCAGGCGAGCGGGATATTTACTGGGACAGGAAGGTAACTGTCGTTAATGGCAATGCCGTAACCATTGACGCTCCACTTACTACAGCTTTGGATACCACTTTTGGTGGTGGGCTCGTGAGTACTTATAAATGGTCTGGTCGTATAGCACAAGTTGGTGTTGAAAATTTAACCTTGCGTTCTGCTTATGATAGTGCCAACCCAAAGGATGAGGCCCATCGCTGGATGGCCATTACGATGGAAAATGTTAGCGATAGCTGGGTACGTCAGGTTACTTTTGAGCATTTTGCAGGTTCGGCTGTATTTGTCGGTACAAGCGGCAACCGCATTACTGTTGAAGATTGCAAATCACTTGCTCCTGTATCTGAAATAGGAGGGCAACGCCGCAACACGTTTTTTACTATGGGCGGTCAAACTCTTTTTCAGCGTTTATATTCAGAAGAAGGCTTTCATGATTTTGCAACAGGCTATTGTTCTCCCGGCCCAAATGCTTTTGTGCAATGTATGGCTATTGGGTCAAATAGCTTTAGCGGAAGTATTGACAGCTGGGCATCGGGCGTTTTGTTTGATATAATCAGCATTGATGGCCAGGCCCTGAGCTATATGAACCGCGGCCAGGATGGTCAGGGCGCAGGTTGGAACGCGGCAAATAGCCTTTTCTGGAACTGCACCGCAGCCCGTGTAGATTGCTATCAACCACCAACCGCTCAAAACTGGGCATTTGGTACCTGGGCGCAATTTGCAGGCGACGGTTACTGGGAGTCATCAAACAGCACGATTAATCCGCGTAGCTTTTATTATGCACAGTTGGCTAACCGTTTAAATAAAGATGTAAGTAAGCAGGCAGGTATCCTTTATCCGGCCACTGAACCATCAAGCAGCCCTACTGTTGAGCAGGCCGCTGAACTAATGGCAGCTGCAAGGAAACCCGCTATAACTATTAACAGTTGGATAGATAAGGCTGCCGAAAGAGATCTGATAAACACATCATCAGTTGGTGTTAAAACTATTGATGAAGTGGGTTATCAGCAAAAAGCCATACCTGCGATAGCTCCTAAAATGAGCGTGGAAAATGGCTGGCTGGTTCGTGGCAATACAATACTGGCAGGCAAACATTTTGAAACCCCATGGTGGAGCGGTACCGTTCACCCCGATTATACAGAAACTACAGCCAAACCAGCTATTACCCGATGGGTACCAGCCCAAACAGGAACCGGTTTAACCGATGATCTGGATGAGGTGAGCAACTGGATGCTGAAGCAGAATATAGTAGCATTTGAACATAACTACGGCCTTTGGTATGACCGCCGTCGTGATGATCATGAGCGTATCCGCCGTATGGATGGCGATGTATGGGCGCCATTTTATGAGCTTCCATTTGCCCGCAGTGGTAAGGAATTGGCTTATGATGGTTTAAGTAAATACGATTTGACCAAATACAATACCTGGTATTGGAGTCGCCTGAAACAGTTTGCAGACCTGGCCGATCAAAAAGGGTTGGTACTGGTACATCAAAACTATTTTCAGCATAATATTATTGAAGCCGGTGCTCATTATACCGATTTTCCTTGGCGCACAGCCAACAATGTCAACGGCAGTGGCTTCCCGGAACCAGTGCCTTATGCCGGCGATAAACGCCAGTTCATGGCCGAGCAGTTTTATGACGAAACAAACCCGGCAAGGCGCAAGCTGCATCAGGCATACATTTATAAATGTCTGGATAATTTTGCAGGCAATAGTGGGGTTATTCAACAAATTGGTGCAGAATTTACCGGCCCGCTGCATTTTATGCAGTTTTGGGTTGAAACCATTAAACAATGGGAAACCACGCATAAAAAGAAAGAAATTATTAGCCTCAGTGCTACCAAAGATGTACAGGACGCTATCCTTGCCGATCCAACTAAGGCATCCGTTATTAACGTTATCGATATCAGGTATTGGTACTACCAGGCTAACGGTGAAGCTTATGCGCCTATTGGTGGACAAAGTTTAGCACCACGCCAGCAGGCGCGCATATTTAAGCCTAAGGCTGCCTCTTTTGAACAGGTGTATCGTGCTGTGCATGAATATCGCGTCAAATATGCGGATAAAGCGGTATTGTTTTCTGCCGATGGATATGATCATTTTGGCTGGGCGGTGTTTATTGCGGGTGGTTCATTACCTGTGTTACCTGCTGGTACCGATACACAATTTTTAACAGCTGCAACTGCTATGAAACCTGCAGAATTGCCCGGAAATCCAAAAGGTCAGTGGGCATTAAGTTCGGCTAAAGGATATATTGTTTACAAAAGTGATGATAATAGTCCCATCCGCCTAAATCTATCTCCTAATACCAATTATAATACTCGTTGGATTGATCCTCAAACCGGTAAGTTGTCAGTTGGTAACGAGCAAATAAAAGGCGGTACTAATACAGAAATCAAAAGCCCTAAGGCTGGAGCTGCCATTTTATGGCTAACGCGTAACTAAATAATTATGTTAAAAAAAATCATTCTGTTAGGTATAACGTGCTGCCTGCTTTTTTCATTTAAAAGTGACGAACCGGTTATGTCCCCATTAAAAATATCATCAAACCATCGCTATTTTACGGCAGGTGGCAAGCCATTTTTTTGGTTGGGTGATACCGGCTGGCTTCTGTTTTCAAAAATGAAACGAGAGGAGGCCGAACAATATCTGGATACCAGGAGCAAGCAAGGCTTCAATGTGATACAGGTAATGGTAGTGCATGGTATAGGAGAGGTGAATGCCTATGGCGATTCGGCTCTGAGCAATAAAAACATTGCTGTACCTAAAGTTACACCTGGCAATACTTTTGGTAAAGCACACGAGTACGATTATTGGGATCATATAGACTGGATCATCGGCAAGGCCGCTGAAAAAGGGTTGTATATTGCTTTAGTGCCTGTTTGGGGTTCGGTAGTAAAAGGTAATCATATTGGCGCTGCGAAGGCAAAGATATACGCCGAGTTTTTAGCTAAAAGGTATCGCGAAAAACAAAATGTCATTTGGATGAACGGTGGAGATATTCCCGGTACCGATTCTTTAAAAACTTGGAATGCTATTGGCAGTACACTAAATGGATTAGATACCGCTCACCTGATAACATTTCATCCCCGCGGCCGCACACAATCATCTACCTGGTTTCATGATCAGTCTTGGTTAAGCTTTAATTGTTTCCAGTCAGGCCATCGTACTTATGCTCAGGATACCTCTAAAAAAGACCTGAACTATGGCGAGGATAACTGGAAATATGTACAAGCAGATTATGCTAAAACTCCTGCAAAACCAACCCTTGATGCTGAGCCATCATATGAACGGATACCTCATGGTTTGCATGATGTTAACCTTCCCCGCTGGACTGCGGCTGATGTTCGGCGTTATGGTTACTGGTCGGTTTTTGCAGGTGCTTGTGGTTATACGTATGGTAACAATGATGTAATGCAAATGCACAAGCCCGGTGAGAAAAAAACTGCTTATGGATCAAAAGGCTATTGGTTTAACTCTATCAATGATCCCGGTGCGCGGCAAATGATCTATCTGAAAAAGCTGATGTTATCCCGCCCATATCTGGAGCGGGTACCCGATCAGTCAATAATTTTAGGAAATGAGGGGAAGAAATATGACAGGCTTATAGCAACAAGAGGTAAAAACTATGCATTTGTATACACTTACACGGGTAGGGAAATCAGTGTTAATGTCCAAAAGTTAATGGGTACGCAAATAAAAGCATCATGGTATAACCCACGTAACGGACATATTACAGCCATTGGTACGGTTGCCAAAACCAGTATACTTAAATTTAAACCTCCGGGCCAGAAAGCAAACGGCAATGATTGGGTACTGATCATTGACGCTATATAAACCTAAAATGAAGTACGCATGAGCAAATTTGTTAAACATATACTGGTTGCATTTATCGTCGTTTTCATGGTTTCATGTAAAACGGGTAAAAGCGTGTACATGTTTACGTCGTTCCATGAGCCTGCAGATGAGGGGCTTCGTTTGTTGTATAGTTATGATGCTTACCATTGGACGGACCTTAATCATGTGTTTATAAAACCAGAGGTCGGCGACGCAAAGATCATGCGGGACCCGTCTATTGCCCAAGGCCCTGATGGGGTGTACCATTTAGTATGGACAACCGGCTGGAAAAATGATCAGGGAATAGGTTATGCCAGCTCTAAAGATCTGATCCATTGGTCGGCACAGCAGCATATCAATGTAATGAGTTATGAGCCTACCGCTGTAAATGCCTGGGCGCCGGAATTGTTTTATGATGATGAAGCAACTCAATTTATCATGGTATGGGCCTCAACTATACCAAATCGGTTCCCTAAAGGAGAGGAGCCTGAAAATAACAATCACCGCTTGTATTATACCATTACTAAAGACTTTAAAACATTTACCCCGACAAAATTATTTCTCGATCCGGGTTTCAGCGTAATAGATGCCGAAATAGTTAAACGCGCCAAAAATGATTATGTGTTGGTGATGAAAGACAATACCCGGCCAAACCGGAATATACTGGTGGCTTTTGCCAATAATCCACTTGGGCCGTATCACGATTATACCCCGCGGTTTACCGAAATGTACAGCGAGGGGCCGTCGATGACAAAAGCGGGCAATAGCTGGCTGATCTACTATGATTCGTACCGCTTAAAAAGATATGGCGCTATGCACACAATGGATTTTAAAACATTCACTGATATCAGCGATAGTGTAAAGGTGCCGGAAGGTCATAAGCACGGCACCATATTTAAAATGACTAAAAAACAGCTGAACCTTTTGCTAAAAGAAACACAGCCAAAGAACTATAAAAGCTAACATGAATAAAACCATTATCCATATATTACTTTTTACCTTAACTACATATGCGGCGCAAGCACAGGATACAGTGCGTTATACCGGCAATACAGTGGTTAATGTAGACTATCATCATGGACAGCTAACTCCTGTGATGGGTGTGCACAGTCAGCAGATATTCAGGGCCAACCGCGAACATCCTGAACTCGCCGACGGCTTTGGTTTTACCTACAACCACGCGCCCATGCTGGCTTACTGGAACAATACTTTTTATGTAGAGTATTTAAGCGATAAGGTAGGCGAGAGTGTGCCGCCAGGCCAAACTTTAGTAATCACTTCTAAAGATGGTCAAGTATGGTCGAAACCGGAGGTTGTTTTTCCGCAGTATAAAATACCTGATGGTACAACTAAAGAAGGACACCCCGGTATAGCAAAAGACCTGTACTCGGTAATGCACCAGCGAATGGGCTTTTATACCAGTAAATCAAAACGATTGCTTGTGCTGGGGTTTTATGGTATTTGTTTAGATGGACACGATGACCCGAATGATGGCCTGGGCATTGGAAGGGTTGTACGTGAAGTACTACCCAATGGTAAATACGGCCTTATTTACTTTTTGCACTACAATCCTAAATGGAACGAAAAAAACACCAGTTTCCCTTTTTATAAAACCAGTAAAGATAAAGGGTTTGTACAAGCTTGTGATGAGCTCATGGCCAACCCGCTAATGATGATGCAATGGGCCGAGGAAACAGATCGTAAAGACCCATTAATACCACTGCACAAGGAATACAAGGCTTTCAATTTTTACCACCTGCCTGATGGTCGTGTGGTTGGTTTATGGAAAAATGCGCTAACATCCATCAGTACCGACAACGGTAAAACCTGGCCAACAAATGCCTCACGTGCGCCTCGTTTTGTAAACAGTAATGCTAAAATCTGGGGACAGCGCACAGTTGACGGTAAATATGCTACGGTATACAATCCATCAGAGTTTAGATGGCCACTGGCTATTTCTGTAAGTTCGGATGGTTTAAATTATAATAATCTTTTACTGGTTAATGGCGAGATTACCTCGCTGCGTTACGGTGGTGCCTACAAATCATATGGCCCTCAATATGTACGTGGAATTGAGGAAGGCAACGGCATACCGCCAGATGGCAAACTATGGGTTACTTACAGCATGAATAAGGAAGATATATGGGTGTCATCTATCCCTGTACCGGTAACCGAAATAGCCGATACACATGCTAATGAAACATTTAACAATATGCCAGCTGGCAAAGAGTTGGAAAAATGGAATACTTACAGCCCGCAGTGGGCGCCTGTTGGTATCAACAAAGCTCCTGATGGCGAACTTAGCCTAACCCTGAAAGACAGCGATCCATTTGATTATGCCAAAGCTGAACGCGTTGTACCTGCATCCAAAAAACTGCTGGTAGATTTTACCATTGTAGCCGGGCAGAATAATACAGGCAAGCTGGATATTGAATTTCAAAACGAAAAAGGAGATGCTGCCATCAGGTTAACACTTGATTCTACTGGCCGGTTTTATACCAAGGCAGGCTATCGTGATAAAAATATCATCAAATATGAGGTAGATAAGGCCTATCATGTTATCCTGAAATTGAATACAGATACCCGTTTTTATACATTAAATATAAACGGTAAAGATGCTTCGCCCTCCCTGTTTTTTGCACCGGTGTTAAAAGTGAGCCGTGTAGTTTTCAGAACGGGCGATGTAAGGCGTTTTCCCAATGCTGATACCCCTACAGATCAGGACTATGACCTGCCGAAGGCAGGAGAGGCTGCTAAACCTGCTGTGTTTTATATCAAATCGTTCAAAACAAGTAACTACTAAAGGATGAAAGGCGGAAAAATAACTTGTTTGTTGATAACGATGCTTTGCTGTTTTACAACTGGTAAGGCACAGGTGGTATTACCTAAAATATTGGGTAACGGTATGGTGCTGCAACGTAATCAACCAGTACCTATCTGGGGAACTGCTAAAGCTGGTGAAAAGATTACTGTTAAGTTTAATGGCCAGGCCAAAACCACAGTGACCGACCCGGCAGGTAAGTGGAAGGTGATACTCAACCCGATGCGAGCCTCGGCAAAACCAGCTACTTTAACTATAGAGGCATTAAATACCATTAAGCTGCATGATATTTTGGTAGGCGAGGTTTGGCTCTGTTCAGGCCAGTCAAATATGCAGTATGAGATGCGTAAGAACAGCAAAGTAAAAAAGCCCGATACCAGTACAGTTAATTCTCCTGTTGATGAATTAGAAAAGGCCCATAATTCTAATATCAGGATATTTTTGGCAACCCAGAAAAATCTGCTAAAGCCTGATTCTACACATTCAGGCTGGAGTGTGGCCGAGGATTCTGCTTTGCGGGCATTTTCGGCAGCTGGATATTTCTTCGCTAAAAATTTAAATCATGATCTAAATGTACCTGTGGGTATCATTTCTTCGGCAGTAAGTGGTAGCCGCATTGAGCCATGGGTATCAACCGAAGCTTTTGAAGCTGTACCATACTTTAAAGTTAATAGTGTTAAAATAGATGGTGATCCGGGAAAGTTCTATATTAAAATGATCGAACCGTTGGCGCCCTTTGCGCTTAAAGGTTTTTTATGGTACCAGGGTGAAAGCAATTGCTTTTTAGGTGAAACCATCAGCTATACTTACAAAATGGAAGCCCTTATCAATGGCTGGCGTAAAATTTGGAACAACAGCAACCTTCCTTTTTATTATGTGCAGATAGCGCCATATTATTATTCGCAAGGCAAAGGGCCGGTGTCATACACCGAGTTTACTGAGCCTGAACTGCGTGAGGCACAGAGTATGGCCCTGCAAATTCCCCACACGGGTATGATTGTTACTACTGATCTGAATGATGATCTGAAAAATATTCACCCACCTTTTAAGTGGGAGGTAGGCAGGCGACTTGAATTGCAGGCGCTGAACAATGCTTACAATCAAAAGCAGGTAGTGTGCTCCGGCCCAATGTATAAAAGTATGAAGACCAGCGGCAATAAAATCATCCTTGAATTTAATAGTGTAGGGGATGGGCTGATTAGTCATAATGGTAAGCCCCTAAGTGATTTTACCATAGCCGGGGCCGATGGCAAATTTATTCCTGCCAATGCAACCATTGTGGGTAATACCATTGAAGTTTCGGCATCTTCAGTAACCTTACCGGTAGCTGCCCACTTTGCATGGTCCGAATCGGCGCAGCCTAATTTTTACAACAAGAATGGATTGCCTGCTGTGCCTTTCCGTACCGATAATCCTTTAAAATTTACTTTAACTGCTAACTGAAACCATGAGATCTGCCTTTGCTAAAATATATTTAACTGTTCTGCTTGTATTAAGTGGATGGATGGTAAGCGCACAGGAAACGCAAAAAATGTTCCTGTCGGGCACGGGTAGCGACCATACGGTTAACTGGCAGTTTTTCTGTACCGAAGGGCGAAATTCGGGTAAATGGACAACCATACCAGTACCCTCTAACTGGGAGTTTCAAGGTTTTGGTAAGTATAATTATGGACTGGCTAAAGACAGCTTAAGGGGTAAGGAGCAAGGCTTGTATAAATATGAATTTACCTTGCCAGCCTCCTGGCAGGGCAAAGCCATTAATATTGTTTTTGATGGCTCCATGACTGATACTGAAGTTAAGTTGAACGGGCAATCAGCCGGGCCTATTCACCAGGGCTCGTTTTATCGTTTTAAATATGATGTAAGCAAGCTGCTTAATTATGGTGAGTCGAATTTGCTGGAAGTAAAAGTTTCCAAACACTCAGCCAATGCCTCAGTTAATGCAGCCGAAAGAAAAGGCGATTTCTGGATATTTGGCGGTATTTTCAGGCCAGTGTTTTTAGAGGTGTCCCCGCAAACACATATCAATTATTATGCTGTTGATGCCAAAGCAAATGGAAGCTTAAAAGCCTCTTTAAGGTTATCATCCGTAAAAATGGGCACAATAACCGGGCAGGTTTATACCTTGAGTGGGCAAAAGTTTGGAGCAGCGTTTACAACTAAAGTGAACGCAGGCGATACACTGGTGAACATCAGCACCCACTTAAATTCTCCTAAATTATGGACGCCAGAATTTCCTAACCTGTATAATGTGGTTTTCACCCTTAATCAAAATGGGAAAGCAGTGCATATGGTAAAGCAAAGAATCGGTTTCCGTACTGTAGAGTTGCGTGAGCACGATGGTATTTATGTTAACAATGTTAAGATCAAATTTAAAGGGGTTAACCGGCATTCGTTTTGGCCAACTACAGGCAGGGCATTAAATAAGAAGATCAGTATAGGCGATGTACAGCTGATGAAGGATATGAATATGAACGCTGTACGCATGTCACACTACCCACCAGATGATCACTTCCTGGATGTGTGTGATTCGCTTGGTTTGTTTGTTTTAGATGAGTTAACCGGCTGGCACCATAATTATGATACACAAGTTGGCACCAAATTAACCAGGGAACTGATTGAAAAGGATATAAATCATCCATCAATAGTAGTTTGGGACAATGGGAACGAGGGCGGCTTTAACTTTGATCTCGACCATTGGTTTGATGAACTGGATATTCAAAAACGTCCGCTTATACATCCCTGGGGAATTTTCAGGGGAACCAATACCCAGCACTATATCAATTATGACTACGGTATCAACACAGGTATTAACGGCCATGACGTGTTTTTCCCAACGGAGTTTTTGCACGGTTTGTATGACGGTGGTGCAGGTGCCGGACTGGAAGATTTCTGGAACCAGATGTGGCATACGCCAATTTCGGCAGGCGGGTTTATCTGGGATTTTGCCGATGAGGCTGTAGTACGCGCTGATAAAAATGGTGAGCTGGATTCAGATGGTGATCACGGTCCGGATGGTATAGTTGGCCCTTACCATGAAAAGGAGGGTAGTTTTTTTACTATTAAAGAAGTGTGGAGCCCGGTATACCTGGAACCACGTGAAATAACACCGGCTTTTAACGGAACTATCCGCTTGCAGAACCGCTACTTTTATACCAACCTTAAACAATGCAGCTTTAACTACAAGTTGGTAAAGCTGGATAATCCGTATCAAAAAGCAAATATACCCGCCAAAACCGGTGTAATAGCATCGCCTGATGTGGTGCCGGGGCAATATGGTAATCTGCAGGTACAATTACCGGCAGGCTGGCAAAGTTTTGATGTGTTGTATATCACCGCTTATGACGTGACAAAACATGAATTGTTTACCTGGAGCTTTCCTATCAGCGGTCATGATAAAATAACAGCTGGAATGATCAGCAAAACTGGTGTCAGCAAGGCACAAGTAGAAGAAACAGACTCCTTATTTACGGTTAAAGCTAACAATGGTATCGAGTTGGAATTTAACCGTAACTCGGGCACATTGGTAAAAGTAAAAAATGCTAAAGGTAATATTCCTTTTAACAATGGCCCTATATTGGCTGAGGGGCAGGGACAAACCGGTTTTCAAAAACTCATACACCGTTACGAAGGCGATAATTTAATAGTTGAAGGCATATTCCCACCGAAACTAACTGAGCCTACGCTGTGCTGGACTATCTATCCATCTGGTTGGGTACAGTTGGATGTAAAATACTGGCCAATTGGCGAGGAAGCAACGCTGCTTGGTGTTAGTTTCAATTTTCCTGAAAAGGAAATAAAAGGAATTTCTTATTTGGGCGATGGCCCATACCGGGTTTGGAAAAACCGGATGAAAGGCACCCGCCTGGGTGTTTGGGATAAAACATATAATAATACCATCACCGGGCAGGGTAAGGTAGTTTACCCGGAATTTAAAGGTTATTACTCCAACCTGTATTGGATGAAATTGGAAACAACCGGCCAACCCATAACTATTGTGTGTAACAGTCGCGATGTGTTTATGCGCTTGTTCACCCCGGCAAATCCGCAAAAGGTGTATAATGTGGCACCGGCTTTTCCATCTGGCGATATATCATTTATGCATGGCATTACACCTATCGGCACTAAATCACAGAAGCCGGAAAATATGGGGCCTGGAGGCAAAAAGAACCAATATTTTAATTACGATAAAAACATAGAGGATGCCCTCTCACTCAATCTGTACTTTGATTTTTCGGGTAAATAATAATGCAAAAGATCCCCGCACATATAACCCTCATTTTAGCCTTTGTTTTAAGCATAGGGTTAAACAGCTATGCTAATGGGCAAGTAAGCATTGAAAACCTGAAGTGCGAAATGCTGCATGATCCCATGGGGATAGGTACAACCCACCCGCGTTTAAGCTGGCAGATCATGAGTGAAGTGCGAGGCACTAACCAACAGGCATATCAGATTATGGTAGCTTCAACTGCCGTAAAGTTGGCGAGTGATCAGGCTGATCTATGGGATTCGCATAAAGTTAATTCTGATCAGTCTATCATGGTTACTTATGCTGGTAAACCATTGTCAAGCCGTACAAATTGCTATTGGAAAGTTAGGGTTTGGACAAGCAAAGGTGCAAGCTCATGGAGCAAACCGGCCATGTGGACAGAAGGATTATTGAACCCAGCCGATTGGAAGGCCCAGTGGGTAGGGTACGACAAAGGTTTCCCCTGGGATAGTGTTTCTAAATTTTCGCGTCTTTCGGCTCGGTATTATCGTAAGCAGTTTGATGTTAAGGCAGGTATTAAAAAAGCTACCATTTATATAGTTGGCCTGGGGCATTATGAGCTCTATGTAAATGGCAAATCCGTTGGCGATCAGGTATTGGCCGAGCCGCCTACCGATTATACCCAATCGGTAAAGTACAGCACGTTTGATGTTACCAATAGTATTAAACAGGGCGAAAACGTAGTAGGCACTGTATTAGGTAATGGCCGCTTTTTTACTATGCGACCAAAATACAAACCCAAAAAGATCAAGGAGTTTGGCTTCCCCAAAATGTTGTTGCAATTTGAGGTTGAATATACCAACGGTACCAAACAAATTGTAAAAAGTGATGAAAGCTGGCAGTTTACTGCCGATGGCCCCATTCGCACCAATAACGAATATGATGGTGAGGAGTATGATGCCACCAAAGAATTAACGGGCTGGAATAATATTGGTTTTAACGACAAAGCATGGCAAAATGCCCAATTGGTGCAGTCGCCGGGAGGTACGATTCAGGCTCAAATGAACGAACCCATCAAAGTAATGGATACTATAAAGCCTATAGCTTTAACTCAGGTAAAACCCGGAATCTGGATCATGGATATGGGCCAGAACATGGCAGGCTGGATACAAATGAAGGTAAAAGGTAACCGGGGCGATAAGGTAACACTTCGTTATGCCGAAACCCTGCAACCTAATGGTGAACTGTACGTAGCCAATTTGCGCGATGCTAAAGTAACCGATGCATATACGCTCAAAGGTGATGGTCAGGAAAGCTGGCACCCCGTATTTGTGTATCATGGTTTCAGGTATGTGGAGATCAGCGGATATCCCGGTAAGCCTGAATTGGCTGATTTTGAAGGGCAGGTAGTGTATGATGCCATATTCACCACGGGTAGCTTTGAAACATCAAATGAATTGATTAACCAAATATACCATAACGCTTACTGGGGAATACTCAGTAATTATAAAGGCATGCCTGTTGATTGTCCGCAGCGTAATGAGCGTATGCCTTGGCTGGGCGATAGGGCAGTTGGTTCATTAGGTGAAAGTTTTGTTTTTGCCAATGGGAACCTATATGCAAAATGGCTGGATGATATAGCCCAATCGCAAAAGCCGGATGGTGCCATACCTGATGTTGCCCCGGCTTACTGGAACTATTACAGCGATAACATGACCTGGCCGGGTACATATATTCTGGTGGCCGATATGCTGTACCGTCAGTATGCGGACGAAGCACCTATCCAAAAACATTATGCATCTATGAAAAAGTGGATGGATTATATGCGTGGAAAATATATGAAGGAGAATTTGATCACCAAAGACAAATATGGTGATTGGTGTGTGCCACCCGAATCTCCCGAATTGATTCACTCTAAAGATCCTGCTCGTAATACCGATGGACAATTAATAGCATCAGCCTATTATTATCATTTGTTGAATTTGATGCAAAAGTTCGCCGTTTTGATCCATAAGCCGGCTGATGCAAAAGCGTTTGCCGAGCAACAGATAAATACCGCTAATGCTTTCAATCAAAAGTACCTGGATAAAAAGAATTTTAAGTACGATAATAATACCGTTACAGCAAACTTATTGCCGCTCTATTTCGGCATCACACCACCAGAATCACGTCAGGAAATATTTAAAAACATTGCCGATAAAATACAGAACGAAGCTAAGGGGCACATAAGTACCGGAGTTATTGGTACACAATGGCTCATGCGCGGTTTAACCGAATATGGCCGGCCTGATCTGGCTTTTCGTATAGCCTCTAACAGTGATTATCCGGGTTGGGGCTACATGGTAAAACATGGCGCTACTACCATTTGGGAGCTTTGGAACGGTGACACTGCCGCCCCGGCAATGAACTCGCATAATCACATTATGCTTCTGGGTGATCTGATAGCCTGGTTTTACCAGGACCTGGCTGGCATAAAAACAACAAGCCCCGGTTTTAAAGAGATCGTGATGAATCCACCGGTTATTCAGGACCTGAAGTTTGTTAAAGCATCGTACAAAACTCCTTATGGCGAGGTGAATAGTAATTGGACAAATAATGGAAATGATTTCAAGTGGCATATTACCATCCCGCCAAATAGTAAGGCATTGGTATATATGCCAGCAATTGCGAGCTCTGAGATAACGGAAGGTGGGAAACAAGTGGCCTCAGTAAATGATATTAAGCTGGTTAAAATGGAACATGGCAAGGCTGTTTTTCGAATAGGATCAGGAAGCTATGATTTTGAAGTTAAAAACTAATCTATATAAACATTATTGATGATGAAAAAATTAAGCATGGCAGGTATGGTATTGGCAGCAACGCTGATGTTAGCCACCACAAGCAGGGCACAGGAAACAACTGCCGCAAACCCTGCTCCAACAGCTGAAGCACAGGCCAAAGCAGATGCCGAGGTTGATAAAAAAGCCACTGATTGGGTAAGTTCCCTGAACCTGAATGATACCGAAAAACAGGCACGGGTAAAAGAGGTGGTAGCTACCCACCTGAAAGCCATACGCGATTGGAATAACAGCCACTCTTATGAGGCAGTACCTGCTGGTATTAACCCTGAAAGTGGTAAACCATTGAGCACAATGGACAGACAGATCATCATTAATTCATCGCTGCCAAAATCTGTACATGAAAACCTGATGACAGGTTTACGCAAAGACCTTAACGAAGAACAGGTTGAAGCTGTTCTTGATAAATATACCATTGGAAAAGTAGCTTTCAATCTGGCCGGTTATAAAGCCATAGTGCCCGATCTTACGGCCACTGAAGAAGCTGCTATACTTACAAACCTGAAACAGGCCCGTGAGCAAGCAGTTGACTTTAAGAATATTAAACAGGTGTCGGCCATATTTGAAATCTATAAAACTAAAAATGAGCAATACCTGAACAATAATGGCCGTAACTGGCACCAATTATTTAAGGCTTATGTAGATGCCACAAAGGCCAAGAAAGCAGCCGATGCAGCCGCTAAAAAAACAGCACAATAAATCCAAAACTATGCACAGAAGAACGATCATATTACTAATAACCTGTTTCATCACCGCAAATTGTTTTGCCCAAACTAAGCCTTGGCGCAAGGGCATTTTGACCGATGAGTTTATTTACGAAAAAGCACCCTACCCGGAATGTCATGCGGCCACCATTGTCGAAACATCTAAAAAGGGTTTGATAGCCGCCTGGTTTGGCGGTACTAAAGAGCGTAACCCGGATGTATGTATTTGGGTAAGCAGGTTGGTTAATAACAAATGGACGGAAGCTGTTAATGTGGCCAACGGCATACAGAATGATACTTTACGTTACCCATGCTGGAACCCCGTACTATTTCAGGTACCAGGTGGCGATCTGCTATTGTTCTACAAGATAGGTCCAAGTCCGGCTAAATGGAAAGGCTTCATGAAAACTTCGGCTGATGGGGGAATCACCTGGTCGGCGCAAAGGGCTTTACCGGAAGGTATTTTGGGGCCAATTAAAAATAAACCTGTTTGGTTGAAAGATGGTACTTTATTAAGTCCTTCAAGTACTGAAGGTAACGGCTGGCAGGTACATTTTGAAGCCAGTAAAGATCAAGGCAAAAGCTGGACTTTGATTGGCCCAATTAACGATGGTAAAGAGTTAAATGCTATTCAGCCCAGTATCTTGTTTCATCAGGATGGCAGCCTGCAAGCCCTGTGCCGCAGTCAAAACAGGGCTATACTAACCACATGGTCAAAAGATAAAGGCAAAACCTGGTCACCGCTTGAAAAGACAAGCTTGCCTAACAATAATTCCGGTACCGATGCGGTAACCTTGAAAGATGGCAGGCAACTGCTGGTATATAATCACGTATTGCCTCCTGGTACATCAACTAAAGGAGCCCGTACGCCTTTAAATGTGTCGGTATCAAAAGATGGTATTAATTGGTATGCCGCGGCTATTCTGGAAGACTCACCTATTAGTCAATATTCTTATCCAGCGGTTATTCAAACGTCTGATGGTTTGGTGCATGTAGTTTACACCTGGCGCAGGCAGCGTATCAAACATGTGGTTATTGACCCCCAAAAGCTTGATATGAAAGAGATCAAAAATGGTGAATGGCCCAAAGTAGCTGGTTACACTTTGCCCGAAATAAAAGGAGAGGTTGACGTACTTAAATAATATGATCATGAAACAGCATAAAGCATACGTTTTATTGATATGCCTGCTATTGAGTAAGGTGGGTTTACATGCGCAGCAAACTACCGATGGCCAATATAAAAAAACGTTGAAAGAAGTGCTGGATGAGATTCAAGTCAAATATCATGTAACTATTAAGTATTCGCCCGCTATGGTAAACGGAAAAGTGGTAAACTATGCTGAATGGCGCTTTCGGCCCGATGTGGATACCACACTGGCCAATGTATTAACTCCCCTTGATCTGAAAGTAAATAAGGAAGGGCCGGGTAAGTATAAGTTAAAAGAATATGAATACTACAGATGGGCAGTAGCCGATGGCTGGAAAGAACTTGATCGCATAGCATCTCAATATCATGATAAAGCGAGTTGGGAAATTCGCAAAGCGGAATTAAAGCCTGAATTATTTAAAGCCTTGGAATTATCGCCATTGCCGGCCAAACCCACGTCAAAACCTATTATTACCCCAAAACGTGTATTTGAAGGTTACACTGTGGAGAATATAGCCATCGAGATATTGCCCGGACTGTACATTAATGGATCACTATATAAACCGCTGAAAATAAAAGGGAAGATCCCGGTAATGTTGAGCCCCGATGGTCATTGGGAGCACCAGCGTTACCGTGCCGATTGTCAACTACGCTGTGCTACACTGGCACGCATGGGGGCTATGGCCTATAGTTATGATCTTTTTGCCTGGGGCGAATCTTTGTTGCAATTTAAAGAGGAAGATCATCGCCGCAGCCTGGCTCAAACCATTCAGGCTTTAGGTGCTATCCGGATATTGGATTACATACTATCACTCAAAGAGACCGACCCGGAAAGGGTAGGTATTAGCGGTGGATCGGGTGGTGGCAGTCATACGGTATTGATGACCGCGCTTGACGATCGTATCAGGCTAAGTGCTCCTGTGGTTTCTGTCTCCTCATACTTTTATGGAGGATGCCCCTGCGAAAGCGGTATGCCTATACATCAGTGCGGCGGTGGGACAGACAACGTAGAATTGGCTGCCATGGCAGCGCCACGGCCTCAATTACTAATATCGGACGGGCAGGATTGGACAGCTCAAATGCCTGAACATGATTTTCCATACCTGAAAAAAATGTACGGTTATTACAATGCTCAAAATTTAGTTGAGAACGTGCATATCCCCACAGAGGGTCATGACTTTGGCCCATCTAAAAGGTATCCTTTATATGAATTTATAGCCCAAAACTTTCACCTGGATATTAATGCGATAAAAGATAAAGGCGGAAAAATAGATGAATCAAAAGTAACCATAGAAAAAGAACCGGCGATGTATGTGTTTGGCAATCATGGTGAAAAACTACCAGGTGACGCTATAAAGGGTTTTGATCAGTTACAAAAAGTTTTCACGGCATCTACAAAACAATAAAAATATGAAAGGCAGATTGATATTGATTTTAGGTATAACGCTTTTGACTGGTTTACCATTAAAGCAATTATATGCTCAAACCAGTACAGCCAAACAGCGGTATAAAGTTGCTGTGGTTGATCTGATGATATTAAAAAGGCAAAAAGTGGGCGCCTTTCAGCTCACTAAAGATATTGGTGCCGATGGGGTTGAGGTAGATATGGGAGGCCTGGGTGACAGGGAAACTTTTGATAATAAGCTGAATATCGATTCTGTGCGTAAACAGTTTTTAGCTAAAGCTAAAGAACTCAATTTGCAAATACCGTCTATAGGTATGACCGGTTTTTTTGCCCAATCGTTCGCGGAGCGGCCAACAGCTGTAAAGGCAGTAGAGGATTGCATCAATACCATGAAGCAAATGAATGTAAAGGTTGGCTTTTTGCCTCTGGGTATAAAAGGTGATCTGGTTAAATATCCAAATCTGCGCACTGTTATAATATCAAGGTTAAAAGAGGTTGGGAAAATTGCGGAAAAAGCCGGAGTTATAATTGGCATTGAAACCTCATTGGATGCAAAGGGTGAATTACAATTACTTAAGGATATCGGTTCGCCTGCCGTAAAAAGTTATTTCAACTTTGAAAATGCGCTCCAAAATGGCCGTGATTTGAACAAGGAACTGCAAACTTTAGGTAAAAATTATATAGTACAGATACATTGTACAAATAGCGATGGTCAGTGGCTGCAAAACGATCCTAAAATTAATCTGGAGCAAATAAAAGAAACATTAGATAAAATGGGTTGGAGTGGTTGGCTGGTTATTGAACGCTCACGCGATGCTAAAGACCCGCGCAACGTGAAATGGAATTTCAGTGCAAATACCACCTACGTAAAGTCAGTATTTCAAGGACCCAACGAATAAGCTTTAATGAACATCATCCGCATATATTTTACATGTTTTCTGTTAACTGTGCTATTGACAGGTAGCAGCTTTGCGGCAGAAATTTGGGTGGCACCTGATGGCTCAGATACCAATAATGGCTCCGCACAACAGCCACTGGCTACAGTTGCTATGGCCATTAGAAAAGCCCGTGAATTGCGCCGGTTGAATGATCCCTCAATAAAAGGAGGCATCCATATTTGGGTTAAAAAGGGAGTTTATCAATTAAGTGAACCCCTGTTTATTCGGCCTGAGGACTCAGGTACCTTAGATAGTCCAACCATTATTGAAAGCTTAGACGTGGAGCAAACCATACTAAGCGGAGGCGTAAATATTAATGGTTGGAAAAAAGTAACTGAAAATATACAGGGTTTGCCTGCTGAGGCCAAAGGTAAAGTTTGGGTAACTGATGCCCCCTTATTTGGTAACGACCACATACTGTTCAGGCAGCTTTGGATTAACGGTAGTAAGGCTACCCGGGCACGGGATGTGGATAAGCCAATAATGAAACGCATCTTATCCTGGGATCATAAAACACAAACTTGCTGGATACCTAAACCTCCAATAGCCGACCTAAACCATATTAGGGGGATGGAAATGTTTATCCACCAATGGTGGGCTATAGCTATTTTACGTATAAAATCTGTGGAAGTACAGGGCGATAGTGCCAGGTTATCATTTTATCAACCAGAAAGCCGCGTTCAGTCCGAACATCCATGGCCTGCGCCCTGGATCTCTAAGAAGACGGGTAACTCCGCTTTTTATTTAAGTAATGCTATCCAGTTTTTAAACCAACCAGGTGAGTGGTATCTGGATACAGAACATCATAAAGTTTACTATATGCCGCGCGAAGGGGAGAATATGAAA
>Ga0247742_10000317_pt1 | contig 40879 bp, 32 predicted proteins | sample UWRJL208509C2_FD_180944 | JGI IMG/M metagenome (GOLD analysis project Ga0247742, IMG submission 180944) | Plant litter microbial communities from Arlington Agricultural Research Station in Wisconsin, United States - UWRJ-L208-509C-2 | ecosystem: Environmental > Terrestrial > Plant litter >...
GCGGCTTCGACGACGTCTTCGGCGGCATGTTCAACCAGCAGGGCGGTGGCCAGCGCTACTCCTCGCAGCAGGCCGGCGGCTTCGACGACATCTTCAGCAACCTGTTCGGCGGCGGCGGCAACTTCGGCCAGGCGTCCGGCGGCTTCCGCGGCCAGGGAGGCCCGACGAAGGGTCGCGACCTGAGCGCCAGCACCACACTCGACTTCCACACCGCCATCCGCGGGGAGACCATCCGGCTGCAGCCCGAGGGCGGCAAGCCGATGAGCGTCAAGATCCCGGCCGGGGTCAACGACGGCCAGAAGATCCGCCTCAAGGGCAAGGGCGAGCCCAGCATGGATGGCGGCGCACCCGGCGACCTGACCCTCACGGTCACCGTGCGCAAGCATCCGATCTTCGAGCGCGACGGAATGAACCTGCGCGTCGACGTGCCGGTCACCTTCACCGAAGCGGCACTGGGCGCCACGATCGAGGTACCGACCCTCGGCGGCGACCCGGTCAAGCTGCGCGTCGCCCCGGGCACCCCGTCCGGTCGGGTGCTGCGGGTCAAGGGTCGCGGCGTCGAGACGGCGAAGGGCACGGGCGACCTGCTCGCCTCCGTCGTGGTCGCGGTGCCCGCGCACCTGAGCCCCGAGGCGAAGGAGGCCCTCGAGGCCTTCGCGAAGCTGCAGCCGAACGAGAACCCCCGGGCAGAACTGATCGCCAAGGCCAAGGCCGACTGACGTGGAACCCACCGACCCCATCTTCGCGATCGCGGTCGCGGCCGAGCTGGCGGGCATGCACCCGCAGACGCTCCGCCAGTACGACCGCCTCGAGCTCGTGGTGCCCAAGCGCACCGCGGGTCAGTCGCGCCGCTACTCCATGCGCGACGTGGTGCAGCTGCGGGAGATCGCGCGACTGGGGGCAGAAGGGGTGAGCCTGGAGGGCATCCGTCGCATCCTGCAGTTGGAGAACCAGGTGGCCGAACTCTCCGAGCGGGTGCACGAGCTGGAAGGTGCACTGGCCGACGAGCTGCTGCACCGCCCCGGTCGTCGTGTCTTCGCCGGCGGCGGTTCGGGCGAGGTCGTCTCACTGCGGGCAGGCACCCGAACGCAACGCAACACCCAGCTGGTCGTCTGGCGACCGCTCGATCGCGAGTGAGCATGGCAGAGCTGCCCGACCTTTCCGTACTCGACACTCTTCGTCGGTACCCCGACCTGGAGGCACCCAACCTGGTCGCCGTCGATGCGAGCGACCGGCTGATCCTCGATGAGGCGGCGGCGGATGTCGCGGGCTCCCGCCCCGGCACCGTCGTCACGATCGGCGATCACTACGGGGCACTCACCCTCGGCGCCCTGGCGCTCGGAGCCACGGCAGTCCGCAGCAACCAGGACTCGCTGCTCGGCGAGCGTGCGCTCGCGAACAACGCCCCGGACGCGGACTACCGTCGCCTCCCGCTCGGCGAGGAGCTGCTCCGCCGCGCCCGCGTCGTGCTGCTGCAGCTGCCGAAGAGCCTCGCTGAACTCGACGAAATCGCGGGCGCGATCGCCCGCTTCGCCGAACCCGATGTCCGGGTGTTCGCCGGCGGACGCCTCAAGCACATGACGATCGAGATGAACACCGTGCTCGGTCGGCACTTCGGCGAGGTCTCGGTCTCGCTTGCCCGGCAGAAGTCCCGGGTACTGGTGGCGCGGCATCCGCTCTCCGTGCCGGACGAGTTTCCCCAGCGGACCTTCGTCGAAGAGCTCGGACTGTGGGTCTGTGCCCATGGCGGCGCGTTCGCCGGGGCGAAGCTCGACATCGGCACGCGCTTCCTGCTGAGCGTGATCGACGGCGCTGTTCCCGATGCGGCGCGGGCGGATGGCGCGGTCGCCATCGACCTGGGCTGCGGCACGGGAATCCTCGCCGCCGCTCTCGCCCGCTCGCACCCGCATCTGCGCGTCATCGCCACCGACCAGAGTCGCATCGCTGTCGCCTCCGCGACGGCGACCATGGCCGCGAACGGCCTCGACGCGGTGACCGTCGTGCGGGACATCGGGCTCGAGTCCCAGCGCGATGCGAGCGCCGACCTCATCCTGCTGAATCCGCCGTTCCACACCGGGGCCGCGGTGACGACGGGGATCGCCGAGAGCCTGTTCCGCGATGCCGCCCGGGTGCTGCGGCCCGGTGGCGAACTGTGGACGGTGTTCAACTCGTCGCTGGGCTATCGCGCCGCGCTGCAGCGGGAGGTCGGGCCCACGCGCGAGGTGGCGCGAAATGCGAAATTCACCGTCTCGGCGTCATCCCGACCCGAGACAAACGACTGACCCAGCGGTAAAACTGAAACCACCCGATTCACGGAGGACATTGCCATGGCCAACATGCAGGGCGCACCCGGTTCTGACGAGGATCAGAAGTCCGCGCTCGAGAAGTACGGCGTCGACCTGACCGCGATCGCGCGCACCGGAAAGCTCGATCCGGTGATCGGACGCGACGCCGAGATCCGCCGGGTGAGCCAGGTGCTCACCCGCCGCACCAAGAACAACCCGGTGCTGATCGGTGAGCCCGGTGTCGGAAAGACCGCGGTGGTCGAGGGCCTCGCCCAGCGCATCGTCGCGGGGGATGTCGCCGACTCGCTCAAGGGCAAGCGGCTGGTCTCGCTCGACCTCGCCGCGCTCGTCGCCGGTGCCAAGTACCGCGGTGAGTTCGAGGAGCGGCTGAAGGACGTGCTCAAGGAGATCAACGACGCCGACGGCGAGATCATCACCTTCGTCGACGAGCTGCACACGCTGATGGGCGCGGGCGGTGGCGAGGGTTCCGTGGCCGCGGCGAACATGCTCAAGCCGATGCTGGCCCGCGGCGAGTTGCGCCTGATCGGGGCGACCACCCTCGACGAGTACCGCGAGTACATCGAGAAGGACGCCGCCCTCGAGCGCCGTTTCCAGCAGGTGTTCGTGGGGGAGCCATCCGTCGAAGACACGGTCGCGATCCTCCGCGGGCTTAAGGAGCGCTACGAGGCGCACCACAAGGTGGCGATCTCCGACAACGCACTGGTGGCGGCGGCGGCGATGAGCAACCGCTACATCACCGGTCGGCAACTGCCCGACAAGGCGATCGACCTCGTCGACGAGGCTGCCAGTCGGCTCAAGATGGAGATCGATTCCTCACCGGTCGAGATCGATCAGCTGAAGCGCGCCATCGACCGCATGAAGCTCGAAGAGCTTGCGCTCAAGAAGGAGAAGGATGCCGCGTCGAAGCAGCGGCTCGAGAAGCTCCGCAGCGAGATGGCGACGATGCAGGAGACCCTGGACGGGCTCAACGCACGCTGGAACGCGGAGAAGGCGTCGCTGCAGGGCGTCGGAGACCTGCGGATGCGCCTGAACGATGCGCGCATCGAACTCGACCGCGCGATGCGCGAGGGCCGCTACCAGGATGCGTCGCGCCTCAACTACGAGGTGATCAAGAAGATCGAGGACGACATCGCCGCCGCCGAGCAGGCGGAGGACACCGGCCCGCGCATGGTCAACGAGCAGGTCACGGAGGAAGACATCGCCGCCGTGGTCGCCGCCTGGACGGGTATCCCGGTCGGGCGCCTGATGCAGGGCGAGAGCGAGAAGCTGCTGGGGCTCGAGGGTGAGCTGGGCAAGCGGCTGGTGGGCCAGAAGCAGGCCGTGCGCGCCGTCTCCGAGGCGGTGCGCCGCTCGCGCGCCGGTATCGCCGACGCCGACCGCCCCACGGGCTCGTTCCTGTTCCTCGGCCCCACCGGTGTCGGCAAGACGGAGCTGGCCAAGGCGCTCGCCGAGTTCCTGTTCGACGACGACAAGGCGATGATCCGCATCGACATGAGCGAGTACGGCGAGCGGCACTCCGTCGCCCGGTTGCTCGGTGCCCCTCCCGGGTACGTCGGCTACGAGCAGGGCGGTCAGCTGACCGAGGCCGTGCGCCGCCGGCCATACTCCGTCGTGCTGCTCGACGAGGTCGAGAAGGCGCACGGCGATGTCTTCGACGTGCTGCTGCAGGTGCTCGACGACGGGCGGCTGACGGATGGCCAGGGCCGTACCGTCGACTTCCGCAACGTCATCCTGATCCTCACCTCCAACCTCGGCAGTCAGTACCTCGTCGACCCGGCCCTCAGCCCCGAGGCGAAGGAGGAGGCGGTGCGCGCCGCGGTGCAGCAGTCGTTCAAGCCGGAGTTCCTCAACCGCCTCGACGACATCGTGATCTTCACGACCCTGTCGAAGGACGACCTGGCCCAGATCGTCGAGCTCTACATCGATCGTCTGTCGCGCCGCCTGGAGAACCGTCGCCTCGAACTCGCGGTCACCCCGGATGCCCGGGCGTGGCTTGCGGAACGCGGCTACGACCCGATCTACGGCGCGCGCCCGCTGCGCCGCCTCATGCAACACGAGATCGACGACAAACTGGCGACCGCGCTGCTCGCCGGCGAGATCTCGGACGGCGACACGGTGATGGTCGACCTGGATTCCGACAGCGACGCCCTGACCATCCGCAAGGCCGACCTGGAGGAGTAAAGCGCGCCTTTCCTCATTTCCGAAATGCAGGCGATCCTTCCCGCCACGCCACAGCGGTGGCGAGTTTTGCGGGGTGTCGCCCGCTGCTGCATGCATTTCGGAAGTCTCCCTGTGCGAAATCCATGCTGCCCGTGCCGTCATGCCGGTTTCGCTGGGTGTCGCCGCGCGAAGCATTGATTTCGCACGTGCGGGCGTACGTGGAGAATGGATGTCGATGAGACTTGATCAATTTGCTCTCGATAGCGGGCGCTCACTCCTCGATCTCCCCGAGGCCGTCAACCCATTCACCGAGGTGGACGCGATGAGCGAGGCCGCCCTGATCGATGCGCGAGTGGACCTTATTCGCAGGCGGGCTCTGCTGCTCTTCGACTGCAAGGGCGCTCTCCAGATCAGGGAGGGCAACACGGCACTCCTCGTCATTAACGACGTCGCGGACTTCGCGTTGGCTGAAGCAGACGTGGATCGTCAGTACCGGTACGCGCAGCTCGGCTCGTGGGAGCCGTCTGTGAGTCATGGCGCCTGGCGGGTCTGGGGGCAGGCATTCGACGGACTCGAGCTGTCGGTGGAGGGCAGCGGGGGCGAGTTCTTCGTCGGTGACGTTCCGGGGATGGATGAGGCTCCGCCGGACCTGACCCGCGGCGCCGATGCGGCAATCGCGGAGGGGTTCGTCGGCTGGCACTCGGACTTCGAGCCGCTGCAGGTGGCGCGGTTCTCGGTACAGGCGACTCCTGCGATGGTGGAACCCGTGACCGTCGAGGAGCCGTGGGAATGGCAGTGTCGGCTGGAGGTGGCCTGGCGACCTCCTGCAAGTGGCGGTCGCAGAAGCGGGCCACCGCCGGGGCCGCGATATATGACCACCGTGGTCTTCGCCGATGGCCGTAGAGGGGCCGTCGCTGGAGAGCACTTCAGTATCGTCATCGAACTCGAAGAACAACACGGCACACTGAGCCGCGGCCGTGCGCGCTTCCTCGCTCCCGCTCTCGTCGAGCCGTACCTGCACGCCGGTGCTTCGCTCCACGTCATGGAGGGCGCACGGGTGGCGGGGGATGCCGTGGTGCTGAGCGTGGGCAGCTGACGTGCGATCCCCTGGAGAGGTATCGGCACTTGCGAAATGCAGGCAATTCTCGGTGACACCCCGTCGCGGTGCGCTGTTTCGCGGGGTGTCGCCCGCTGCTGCATGCATTTCGGAAGTGACTGTGCGAAATCCATGTTGCACGTGCCGCCACGCTGCGCGGAGTACAAGTTTCGCGGGGTGTCGCCGCACGGAGCATGGATTTCGCACGACGGCGATCGCTTCGGCCGTCGCCGCTCCTGTTGCCGACCCACAGCCGCGCACACCTAGGCTTGAATGATGCGTGCAACAGTCATCCACGGCGAACGGGACATCCGCCTCGAAGAGGTCCCCCACCCCCAGCTCTCCACTGGAATCGACGCCATCGTGCGCGTCACCGCGGCCTGCGTCTGCGGCTCGGACCTCTGGCCGTACCGCGGGGTGACCGCCACCGACGGCCCCCACCGCATCGGGCACGAGTTCGTCGGCGTGGTCGAGGAGGTCGGCGACCAGGTCAGCACGATCAAGGTCGGCGACTTCGTCATCGCGCCGTTCTACGACTGCGACATGACCTGTATCAACTGCCTGAACGGCGTCAGCACCTCCTGCCTGCACGGCGGCTGGTGGGGATCGGATGACCGGGCCGGCTCCTTCGCGGACGGCGGCCAGGGCGAATACGTGCGGGTGCCGCACGCGGACGGCACCCTCGTCGCGACTCCGCAGTACCCGACCCCGCAGCAGATCCCCGGCCTGCTCACCCTGTCCGACGTCATGGGCACCGGCCACCACGCCGCCCTCTCGGCAGGCGTGACCCCCGGCAGCACCGTTGTGGTCGTGGGCGATGGCGCGGTAGGTCTCTGCGCGATCATCGCCGCCAAGCGGCTCGGGGCATCCCGCATCGTCGCGATGTCGCGCCACGCAGACCGGCAGGCTCTCGCCCGCGAGTTCGGTGCGACCGACATCGTCGAGTCGCGCGGTGACGAGGGCGTCGCGGCCATCACGGAGATGTTCGACGGCATCGGCGCGGACTGCGTGCTCGAGTGCGTCGGCACCCAGGAGTCGATGGACCAGGCGATCCGCTCGGCGCGGCCCGGCGGCATGGTGGGCTACGTCGGGGTTCCGAACGGGGGAGCCGAGCTTCCCATCCGTCGCCTCTTCAACACGAATGTCGGCGTCAACGGCGGTGTCGCACCGGTGCGCAACTACATCGAGGAGCTGCTGCCCGAGGTGCTCTCGGGAGCCATCCAGCCCGGCAAGGTGTTCGACCTGCAGCTGCCGCTCGACGAGGTCGCCGAGGCCTACGCCGCGATGGACGAGCGTCGTGCCACGAAGGTGTTGCTCACCCCGTAGGCAACTCAGTGCGGAGTGCGCTCCTCTCTGCACGAAATGAAGGAAATTCTGGCTGTGCGGTGAGCCTCAGTCCCGGATTCCCGGGGTGGCGGCCAAGAAACTCCTTCATTTCGAACAGGGCGCGTCGAACGAGGGCGCGTCGAACGAGGGAGCGTCGAACTCAGTGCGGAGCGCGCTCCTCGATCGGCGGATTGCGACCCCGGAGTAGCGTGGCCGGAGTACCTATCGGGGAAGGAACACATGAGCCAGGACGCGCGCGAAAGAGCACAGCAGATCACGGGGCCGGAGCCCGCCCGGGACTTCTCCGACGAGCAGGCGGGGTATCACAAGGGACTCAGCTCGCGGCAGTTGCAGATGATCGCGATCGGTGGGGCTATCGGCACCGGCCTCTTCCTCGGCGCCGGAGGTCGTCTCCACGAGGCCGGTCCGCTGTTGGTGTTCGACTACGCGATCTGTGGCTTCTTCGCCTTCCTCATTCTGCGGGCGCTCGGCGAGCTGGTGCTGCACCGGCCGTCATCCGGCTCCTTCGTCTCCTACGCCCGGGAGTTCTACGGCGAGAAGGCGGCCTACGTCGCCGGCTGGATGTACTTCCTCAACTGGGCGATGACCGCCATCGTCGACTCGACCGCCGTGGCCGTCTACGTGCAGTTCTGGAAGGCCTTCACGGCCGTACCCCAGTGGCTGCTGGCGCTCATCGCGCTGGCCATCGTGCTCACGCTCAACATGATCTCGGTGAAGGTCTTCGGCGAGATGGAGTTCTGGTTCGCGCTGATCAAGGTGGTGGCCCTGGTCGCCTTCCTCATCATCGGCGTCGTGTTTCTGGCCTTCGCCTTCCCGACGGATGCCGGCCCCACCGGCACGACACTGTTGCTGAACGAGGGCGGTTTCCTTCCCAACGGCGTCTCGAGCATCGTGGTGGCGATCATCATCGTGCAGGGTGTCGTCTTCGCCTACGCGGGCATCGAGCTGGTCGGAACCGCCGCGGGCGAGACCCCGGACCCCGAGAAGGTGATGCCGCGCGCGATCAATAGCGTGATCATCCGTATCGCCGTCTTCTACGTCGGATCGGTGCTGGTGCTCGCCCTGCTGCTGCCGTCCAGCGTCTATGCGGCAGACGAGAGCCCCTTCGTCACGTTCTTCTCGCATATCGGTAACCCAACGGTGGCGGCGATCGCTGGATCCGCGATGAACTTCGTGGTGCTGACCGCGGCGCTCTCCAGTCTGAATGCCGGCCTGTATTCGACCGGCCGCATCCTGCACTCGATGTCCATCAGCGGGGCCGCGCCCAGGTTCACCGGGCGCATGAACAAGCGCGGGGTGCCGTACGGCGGCATCCTTCTGACCTCGGCGGTGGCACTGCTCGGCGTCGCCCTCAACTTCTTCGTGCCCAAGGAGGCATTCGAGATCGTGCTCAACGTCTCGGCGCTCGGCATCATCTCGAGCTGGGGCACCATCGTGCTCTGCCAGATGAAGCTGCAGAAGATGGCGAAGCAGGGACTGCTCGAGCGGCCGAAGTTCCGCCTGTTCGGGGCGCCGTTCACCTCGTGGCTGACGCTCGCATTCCTCGTCGCCGTGCTGGTGCTGATGGCCTTCGACTATCCGGCCGGCACGTTCACGGTGTCGTCGCTGGTGATCATCGTTCCGCTGCTGATCCTCGGCTGGTTCATCTTCCGCGGCCGCATCCTCGCACTCGCGACGGCGCGGGAGGGCTACACCGGGCCATTCCCGACCGTGGCGGGCAGGGCGGGCGCGCCCGAGGCCCCGGAGAAGTAGCTCAGCGTCGGGCGCGGGCTGCGCGCCATCGGATGCGGAGCCGTCTGCGAAGGGTTCGCAGGTGCTCCCGGAAATGCCAGGCCAGCGCCAGCGCGATGATCGCGAGTGGCAGCAGCTCTGGCGCCAGAGCGGACATGCCGAGCAGCACCTCGAACGACTCGAAACCGATGAATGATGCGGCGGCGACCCAGGTCCACCCGCCGAACAGGGTGAGCCGACGGCCGAGTCGGCGCAGGACGCGACGGATGCGACCGCGCCGAAGCCGCGCCACGCGATGGGCGCGCGAACGATGAGCGGGCGGGAGCAGGCGGAAGAAGTGCAGGAACACGGCTCTCCTCGATGGAGGGGCGGCGGCGCGCGAGCGCAGAGAGATGGTGCCCGCGAGGGTTGCGGGCGGGCCGACTAGACGGCGGCGAGAGAGCGGATGTCGTCGAACGCCGGCGCGCGCGGACCGTTGCCGCCTCTCGGCCGATCGCCGGCGACCGGAGTCTGCGGATCACGTTGTGTGTGCGTCGGTGCCCACGCGGTCGCCCACACCAGCACTCGAACCGCGCGCGTCAGAGCGTTGGCGATGCAGATCGCCGCGACGAGAGCACCGACGACGATCAGCAGGAGCAGTGCGGTGGTCAGCTGCGGGATCGGGCCGACCTCGAGGTGCAGCCAGGTGGTGACGGGCACGACCCATCCGAGGAGTGTCCACTCGACGGATCGCACCACGACATCCTTCCGCTCAGATACCCACGACGCTACCGGCTCGCAGGCCGGATAGCGCTATCGAGCCAATTCCTCCGCGATCACCGACACGAAGTGGTCGACGTCGGCCTCGGTGGTGTCGAAGGCGGTCATCCAACGGACCTCTCCGGCCGCGCGATCCCAGTCGTAGAAGCGCACCCGCTCGCGGATGCGGTCGGCGACGTCGTTGTCCAGCACGGCGAACACGGCGTTCGCCTGCGTCGGCTGGCTGAACGACAGCCCCTCGAGCTGTGCCGCGTCGAGGGCGCCCCGCAGCCGCGCCGCCATTGCGTTCGCGTGCTGCGCCGACCGTAGCCACAGGTCGTCGGCGAGCAGCGCGATCAGCTGCGCCGACACGAACCGCATCTTGCTGGCGAGCTGCATGTTCAGCTTGCGCAGGTACACCAGGCCATCGGATGCCGCGGGGCGCAGTGCCACGATCGCCTCGCCGTACAGCAGGCCGTTCTTGGTGCCGCCGAAGCTCAGGATGTCGACCCCGGCATCCGTCGTGAAGTCGCGCAGCGGAACGCCGAGGGCCGCAGCCGCGTTGGAGATGCGTGCGCCGTCCATGTGCACGGTCATGCCGAGCGAGTGCGCGTGGTCGGAGATCGCCCTCACTTCGTCGACCGTGTAGAGCGTGCCGAGCTCGGTGGTCTGCGTGATACTCACGGCCAGCGGCTGGGCGCGGTGCTCGTCGCCCCAACCCCAGGCCTCGCGGTCGATCAGCTCGGGTGTGAGCTTGCCGTCGGGAGTCGGAACGGTGAGCAGCTTCAGCCCGCTGACCCGCTCGGGCGCACCGCCCTCGTCGGTGTTGATGTGCGCCGTGGACGAGGCGACGACCGCACCCCAGCGCGGCATCACCGAGGTGAGTGCCGTCACGTTCGCCCCGGTGCCGTTGAACACGGGGAAGGTCTGGGCCTGGTCGCCGAACTGCTCGCGCATGACGCCCTGCAGCTGCTCCGTGTAGAGGTCTTCGCCGTAGGCGATCTGGTGGCCGCCGTTGGCGGCAGCGATGGCCGCGATGATCTCCGGATGTGCACCGGCGTAGTTGTCGGAGGCGAAGCCGCGGTAGTCAGGGTCGTGGTGGGGGAGGTTTTCGGTCACGGTCCATTGTCTCGTGCCCGCCACTTGCGCATTGGCAGAAGTGGGCATACCGTGCGGGCTAAACCGGTTCAGAGGGCGATCCGGTGCTGCAGCAACTCGATGAGGAGACCCCATGGCGAAGCCCACGATCGCGGATGTTGCGCGCGTGGCCGGCGTCAGCAAAGGCCTCGTCTCCTTCGCTCTCAACGATCGCCCGGGGGTCGCGCCCGACACCAAAGACCGCATCCTCGGAGTCGCCCACGACCTCGGCTGGCGGCCGAGCCTGCGCGCCCGATCGCTCAGCACCGACCGGGCCTTCGCCCTCGGGCTGGTCATCGCCCGCGACCCGGACACCGTCTCGAGCGACCCGTTCTTTCCCGCCTTCATCGCCGGCGTCGAGTCGGCGCTCGCCCCCGCCGGCCAGGCCCTCGTCGTCAGCGTGGTCGAGGAGGGGGAGCAGGAGTTCGCGAGCTACCGCCGCCTCGCCGATGGAGGCCGGGTCGACGGCGTGATCGTCACCGATCTGCGCCGTGACGACCCGCGCATCCGTCTGGTCGCCGAGCTCGGAATGAGCGCGGTCACCCTCGGGCATCCGGATGTCGCCTCGCCCTTCCCCGCCGTCTCCCGAGACGACGGCCCGGGCATCCAGGCGACCGTCGCGCACCTCGTCGGACTCGGCCATCACCGCATCGCCCACATCGCCGGACCGAGACGGATGCTGCACGGTGCCCGCCGCGCGGAGGTCTTCACCGCCGCACTGCGCAGCCACGACCTGCCGCACGATCTGGTCATCGAGACGGACTTCACGGTCGCCGCCGGCGCGGACGCCACCCGCAGACTGCTCGCGCTCGCCGAGCCCCCTACCGCCGTCGTCTACGCCAACGATGTGATGGCGATCGCCGGCATGGGGGTGGCGCAGCGCGCCGGGCTGCGCATACCGCACGACCTCTCCATCACCGGCTTCGACGGCTTCGAGGTCGGCGAGTACCTCTACCCCTCGCTCACCACCGTCACCACCGCGGTTCCGGTGTGGGGCAGACGCGCCGCGGAACTGCTGCTCGCCACCATCGCGGGTCGGAGCGAGGGCGACGTCGAACTTCCGCCGTCGCAGCTGCTGGTGCGCGAGTCGACGGCGGCCCCGGCTGGGCCACCCCGCGCGGGCGACAACAGGGGAGCGTTGACCCAGTGAGAGAAAACCGCACGGAACGGAAGTTCCGCCGAATCGGAGGACAAAACGTGCCCAGACGTACCCGCAGACGAACGCTCGGTGCGGCGGTGACCCTCGTCGCCGGCGCTCTCCTCCTCACAGCCTGCAGCCAGGGCTCGGCGAAGCTGACCAACGACGGTCACGGCCCCATCACCATCTGGTACTCGAACAACGAGCAGGAGGTGCAGTGGGGCAAGCAGATGGTCGCCTCCTGGAACCGGGATCACCCGGACGAGACGATCAAGGGACAGGAGATCCCCGCCGGCAAGTCCAGTGAGGAGGTCATCGGCGCCGCCATCGCCGCGGGTAACGCTCCGTGCCTCATCTACAACACGGCGCCCTCGGCCGTCGGGCAGTTCGAGAAGCAGGTCGGGCTGAAGAACCTGTCGAAGATCCCCGGTGCGACCAAGTACATCGAAGACCGCAGCGGTGCCATCGCGAAACAGTATCGGAATGCCAAGGGTGACTACTTCCAGATGCCGTGGAAGTCGAACCCGGTGGTCATCTTCTACAACAAGAAGATCTTCAAGAAGGCGGGCCTCGACCCCGACAACCCGAAGCTCGCCACCTACGCCGAGTTCCTCGCCACGTCGAAGAAGATCGTCGCCTCGGGGGCGGCGGAGAACGCCATCCATCCCGCGCCGACGAGCGAGTTCTTCCAGTCGCAGTTCGACTTCTTCCCGCTGTACGCGGCGGAGACGGACGGCGAGCCGTTCCTCAAGAACGACAGGGCGACCTTCGCCGACCAGGCGGGCTACGACGTCGCCGACTTCTGGCACACGCTCTACAAGGACGGCCTCGCAGGTCAGGAGCAGTACCAGGGTGATGCATTCGCCGCCGGCCAGTCCGCCATGGCGATCGTCGGCCCGTGGGCCGTCGCCGTATACAAAGACGTCGACTGGGGTGCTGTGCCCGTCCCCACCAAGAACGGGATGCCCGCCGACAAGATCTGGACCTTCAGCGACGCGAAGAACATCGGCCTCTACACCGCTTGCAAGAACCAAGGGACCGCCTGGGATGTGCTGAAGTACTCCACCAGCCCCGACGAGGATGCGAAGCTGCTCGACCTCACCGGACAGATGCCGATCCGCAAGAACCTCTCGACCACCTATGCCACCTACTTCTCCGAGCATCCGGAGTACAAGGCCTTCGGTGATCAGGCCTCGCGCACGGTGGAGGTGCCGATCGGACCCAACACCGTCGAGATGCTGCAGACCTTCCGTGACGCCTGGACCAACTCGGTGATCTTCGGGCGCGGCAGCGTCAAGGAGTCTCTCGACGGAGCAGCAAGCAAGATCGACGAGATTGCGAAGCAACCATGACCGCAGCAGTGAGTGACCGCACGTCGAAACCCATGACCACGATCTGGCACCGGATCTTCGGGCGCAACCCGCTCGGTCTGCTGTTCAGCGCCCCCTACCTGGTCTTCGTCATCGCGATCTTCGCCTTCCCGTTGCTGTACTCGGTCTGGATCTCGTTCCACGACTTCTTCTTCGCGGCCCCGGGCGCGAAGGTCGCCACCCCCTTCGTCGGGTTGCAGAACTACATCACGGCGTTCAGTGATCCGCGGGTGATCCAGTCCTTCGGCAACGTGGGGATCTTCCTTCTCATCAACGTGCCGCTCACCGTGGTGCTGTCGCTGGTGATCGCCACCGCGCTCAACCGGGTGACCCACTGGCGCGGCTTCTTGCGCTTCGCCTACTACGTGCCGTACCTCTCGGCGAGCGTCGCGGTCGTCGCGGTCTGGCTGTTCCTGTTCAGCGGCAGCGGCCTCGTGAACCAGATCCTCGGGCCCTTGGCGCCGAACCCGTCGTGGCTCATCAACGAGGGCTGGGCGATGCCGTCGATCGCCCTGTTCGTCACCTGGAAGCAGCTCGGGTTCTACATCCTGCTCTACCTCGCCTCCCTGCAGTCGGTGCCGAAGGAGCTCTACGAGTCGGCCTCGACCGACGGTGCGGGCCCGGTGCGCAGCTTCTTCACCGTGACGGTGCCCGGTGTGCGGCAGGCCACGGTGCTGGTGCTGCTCGTCTCCACCGTCACCGGTGCGAACCTCTTCACCGAGCCGTACCTGCTCACCGGTGGTGGCGGTCCGAACGGATCGTCGTCCTCGCCGGTCCTGATCATGTACCAGCAGGGACTGCAGCAGGGGCATCCGGATGTCGCGGCCGCCATCGGGGTCGTCCTCGTCATCCTGGTGCTCATCATCGCATTTCTGCAGAACCGATTCGCGGGAGGTAGGGACTGATGGAACACGTCAGAATGTCACGCTTTCAGACCGTGCTCCGGGGAGTCGTGGTGGGGCTCGGCGCCATCGTGTTCCTCTTCCCCTTCTACTACATCCTCATCGGTTCCCTCCAGACCAAACCCGACCCGTCCGTGGCCGGCGCGTTCCCCAACCCGGGCAACATCACCGTCGAGAACTACGTGCAGATCAACGAGCGCATCGACCTGTTCCGTGGGTTGCTCAACTCGGGCATCTTCACGGCGGGCGTTCTCATCGGCACTTTGATCTTCGGGCTGCTGGTCGGATACGCGCTCGCCGTGCTGCAGTGGCGCGGACGCGGGGTGACCTTCGCGCTCGCGCTCCTGGTGCAGGTTGTCCCGTTCCAGCTGCTGATCGTGCCGCTGTACGTGCTCATCGCCCGGGACTACGGGCTGGCCGACAACTATCTGGGCATCATCCTTCCGTTCTTCATCAACTCGACGGCGGTGATCATCTTCCGGCAGTACTTCCTGCAGCTGCCGAAGGAACTGTTCGAGGCGGCCCGTATCGACGGTGCGAGCGAGCTCGGTGTGCTCTGGCGCATCGCCCTGCCACTCGTGCGGCCGGCTCTGGTCACCGTCGTGCTGCTCACCTTCATCGGGCCGTGGAACGAATTCCTCTGGCCGTTCCTGGTGACCAAGGAGGCGTCGTTGCAACCGCTCGCCGTCTCGCTGGCCAACTACATCTCGAACGTGGCGGCCACGGCATCCAACCCCTTCGGCGCGACACTGGCGGGCGCTGCCGTGTTGGCGGCGCCCGTGGTCGTGCTGTTCATCTTCTTCCAGCGGTACTTCATCTCCACGGACATCGGGTCCGGCGTGAAAGGTTGATCATGCACTACCCCCTCCCCTTCCCCTATCGCCTCACCCGCGCCGGCGTCGTGATGACGCCAGAGCCGGGCAATCCGCTCGAGGTTGAGGGCGTGTTGAACCCCGGGTCGGGCCGCGGGCCGGATGGTGAGCTCTACCTGCTCCCGCGTCTGGTCGCGGCCAGCAACATCAGCCGGGTCGGTCTCGCCCGTGTGCTCATCGACGACGGGGTCCCCGTCGGGGTGGAACGCGAGGGCGTCGTGCTCGAGCCGGACCGGCAGTGGGAGCACGGCGCGACGAGTGCGGGCGTCGAAGATCCGCGCATCACCTTCATCCCGCGCCTCGGCCTGCACGTGATGACCTACGTCGCCTACGGTCCGCTCGGCCCGCGCACGGCGGTCGCCGTCTCTGACGACCTGCGCGAGTGGCGCCGACTCGGGCCGGCCATGTTCGAGTACGTCGACGCGCTCGACATCGACCTGAACCTGTTCCACAACAAAGACACCGTGTTCCTGCCGGAGCCGGTGACCTCGCCGAGTGGGGTGCCGAGCTTCGCGGTCATCCATCGCCCCATGTGGAATCTCGGCGACATCAAGCCGGGGGAGCAGATCACCGTGCCGGCGGGCATCACCGACACCCGGCAGAGCATCTGGATCAGCTTCATCCCGGTGGATGCCGTGGTCGACGATATCCGCGCCATCACCCTGTGGGGCGAGCACACCCTGCTCGCCCAGCCGGAGTATCCGTTCGAAGAGCTCAAGATCGGGGGCGGCCCGCCGCCGGTGCGGGTTCCCGAGGGCTGGCTGTTCCTCTACCACGGGGTCACCGGCGAGCTCATCCCGGGCGTCGACCAGCAGCCGAACGTCAACTACGCCGCGGCAGGCATGATCCTCGACGCCGACGAGCCGTGGAAGGTGCTGGCGCGCACCCGCGAACCTCTGCTCGCCGCCGAGACCGAGGACGAGCGCAGTGGAATCGTGGCCAACGTCGTCTTCCCGACGGCGATAGAAGAGATCGACGGGCAGCTGTTCGTGTTCTACGGTATGGCCGATTCGAAGATCGGGGTCGCGCGCATCGACCACGTCTGAGCGAAGGGGTCAAACGTCCGTCATTGTGTCGTCATGTCGACGAAACATCAGCACCCTAGGCTGACGACGAAATCTCAACCTCGACCCTCCCGAGCCCAGCGGTGACCCCCGGTCGCTGAGCGCACGCGGTGAAGATTCATCCGGCTTACCCGCCACCTTCACCGAATGGAATCACCGATGAGAAGTCCTCTCCGCGCGCTCTCGGCGGCAACGATCGCCGCCGGAATCGCCGTTGCCGTGGTCGCCCCCGCGAGTGCGGCACCGCCAGCACCGCCGACCGTGCCGGTCGCGTCCGCGTCGAGTGGGAGCGCGGACTCGAGCCACACCGTGACCCTGATCACCGGCGATGTGGTCACGCTCCGCCCGGGTGCATCGGGAAACACCGCGACCGTGCTGACCGCCGACGGACGGCCGGCCGTCGCCCGCATCATCGAGACAGGCGGCGACCTCTTCGTCTACCCCGAGCAGACCCTGCGCTATGTCGCCGACGGTGCGCTCGACGACGACCTGTTCAACGTGACCGAGCTCGTCGCGGATGGCTATGACGACGCCCACGCGCCCCGTCTTCCCCTCATCGTCACCTACGCCGACGCGGCATCGAGTCGCAGAGCCGTGCCGACCGGGGCCGAACGGGTGCGGAGTCTCAGCAGCATCGACGGGGCGTCCGTCGCGGAGCCGCGCGCGACATCCGCTCAGTTCTGGGCGGGACTGACCGCCGACTCGAATCCCGCCGCCCGCGGCGCTGCGGCCACCCTCGGCGGCGGTATCGCCAAGATCTGGCTCGACGGCAGGGTGACGGCGAGCCTCGCCGACTCCACAGCCCAGATCGGCGCGCCTGAGGTGTGGGCCGGCGGCAACACCGGCGAGGGGGTCACGGTCGCGGTGCTCGACTCGGGCATCGATCCCACCCACCCCGACCTGGCCGACCGGATCGCCGACAGCATCAGCTTCGTACCGGGGGAGGACAGCACCGATGTTCTCGGGCACGGCACCCATGTCGCCTCGACGATTGCCGGGACCGGCGCGGCCTCCGGCGGCAAGGAGCGTGGCGTCGCGCCGGGCGCGAAGCTCGACGTCGCCAAGGTGCTCGGCAACGACAACTTCGGCCAGGACTCCTGGATCATCCAGGGCATGGAGTGGGCAGCGCGCGACAAGGGCGCGAAGATCATCAGCATGAGCCTCGGCGGAGACCCCTCCGACGGCACCGACCCGATGAGCCGGGCGGTCGACTCGCTCAGCGCGGAGACCGGCGCGCTGTTCGTCGTCGCGGCAGGCAACCAGGGCGCGAACGACACCGTCGCCGCCCCGGGGTCGGCCGCGTCGGCGCTCACCGTGGGAGCGGTCGACGCGCACGACGCACTTGCGCCGTTCTCCAGCCGCGGTCCGCGTCTCGGCGATCACCTGATCAAGCCGGAGATCACCGCTCCCGGCGTCGAGATCCTCGCCGCCCGCTCCAGCTTCATGGGCTACGGCGAGGGGGACTACTGGTCGATCAGTGGAACCTCGATGGCCACCCCGCATGTCGCCGGCGCCGCCGCGCTGCTGCTGCACGAGCATCCCGAACTCACCGCAGCCCAGGTGAAAGACGGGCTCATCAGCACGAGCAAGCCCACGCCCGACTACTCCGTGTTCGAGGCGGGAAACGGGCGACTGGATGCCGTGGCCGCGACGACCGCGAAGGTGATCGGCCCCGGCGCGATCACCGTCGACCGCGATCGGGCGGATGCGAAGGGCGTCGTCCGCCAGCCCCTCACCTACACGAACCTGAGCGATGAGCCGCTGACGCTCGCTCTGTCCGTGCCGAAGTCCACCGCCCCGACCGGGCTGTTCGCCGTCTCGGCGGCCAGCCTCGTCGTACCGGCGCACGGCACGGCATCCGTCACGCTCGCGACGACCCTGGCCAAGACGCCGACGACGGACTCGCTCGGCGCGGTGGTCGCCTCCGTCGCCGGCGTGACCGTCGCGCGCACCGCGCTCGCGGTGCTGCCGCTCAACTACACGCTCACCCTGACGATGAAGGACCAGAACGGTGCGCCGACGCTGGGCACGGTCGAGCTGCTGAAGCCCGACGCCACCGCGGCGACCTTCGTCACCGTCGATGGCTCGACGACGCTGCACCTCATCCCGGGCGCGTACTCGGCGATGACGCGGGGCACCGTGGAGGGCGTCCACGGCCCCAACTCCCTCGGCAGCGCCATCATCGGCACCCCCGACATCACCCTGACCAAGAACACCACGGTCGCGCTCGACTTCAGCAGGGTTCGACAGGTCGAGACGACGGTTCCGCAGGTCACCCGCGATGCGTTCGGGCGACTGGAGTACTTCCGCAGGGTCGGTACCAACTCGATCCGCTCCCTCGAGGTCGGAACCTACAACCGCGACAGCCTGTGGACGGTGCCGACCGGCCCCGTGACGCACGGTGAGTTCGACCTCACCGCGCGCTGGCGCAAGGAGCAGCCCGAGGTCGCACTCTCCACCGATGTGCACGACTACACCGATGCGACCCGACAGACGGGTGCCACCCAGCTGCCGCAGGGTTCGTCGTCGCTGAAGCTGGTCTTCGCCGGCACCGGCAGCGCCGCCGAGGTGGCCGCGGTCAAGGCCAAGGGCAGCGCCGTCGTCGTTCGCCGGGATCCGTCTGCGGTCGCCGACGGTGAGCAGGCGGCAGCAGCCGCGGCCGCCGGTGCGAAGCTGTTGATCGTCGCCGGCGACCAGCCGGGCGTTGCGGTCAACGGGTACGCGGGGGCCGACGGTGCTGCTCCGATCGAGGTGGTCGCCGTGTCGCCGGATGAGGGCGACCGGCTGATCGCGGAAGCCCAGAAGAAGAACGCGAAGGCGACCATCACCTCCACCCCGAAGAGCGCGTACGTGTACGACGTCGTGCAGCGTCACCACAACCAGACCCCGCAGAACCTCATCGTTCACGAGGACAAGCGCACGCTCGCTCGCATCGACGAGGACTTCAGCCGCGCCGCAGCCGCCCCGTTCGGCACGACCGAGCTGCGCTACGACCTGCAGGACTACGACTCCTGGGCCGTCGCCGTGCCGTCCACGAGGCCGCTCGCCACCAAGCGGGTCGATTGGGCGTCGGTCGGCGATGGCTGGCTGTGGGGTCAGGATGTCACGGTGCTCGGCACCACGGCGGAACAGGCGCCACGCCTCCAGTACCCGTCGGGCTCGCGGAGTTCCGTCGACTGGTTCGCGCCGATCACCCGGCCGTACCTGAACAATTCCGCCACCGCGCCGTACCGGTCCGACGACGTCATCTCGATCGATGTGCCCGGCTTCGGTGGTGGCGATCACGTGGGTCTGTCGCAGTCGGAGAGCCAGTCGCAGACCGTCGCGCTCTACCAGGGCAGCAGACTCGTGGACTCGAGCACCGGCTCGTCGCTTTACGTGTCGGGGCTGTCATCCGCTGCCCTCCCGTATCGCTTCGTGACGAAGACGACGCGCACCGCCGAGGCCGGTGACCTGTCGCCGACGACCACCACGCAATGGAACTTCACGTCGGGGGCGCCGACGTCCGCCGGGACGACCTCGGTGCTGCCGCTGACCCAGCTGCTGTACGGCATCACGGCGAACAAGAACGGCGTCGTGAAGAACGAGTCAACGGTGAGCATCACCCCACAGAAGCTCGCGGGTGCCGTCGGTGCCGGATCGTTCGGCAAGCCGACGGTGGCCCTCTCGTACGACGACGGCACGACCTGGCGCTCGGCGACGGTGAGCAGGGGACCGAACGGCTCGTGGACGGTTCCCGTCGAGGCGCTGCTTCACACGAAGTTCGTGTCGATCCGCACCGACCTCGCCGACTCGAAGGGCAACGCGGTGTCGCAGACCGTCATCCGGGCGTTCGGCGTGCGCTGAGCGGCCGGCCGCCGCTCGCCCGCACACCGCACGCGCCCACGCCTCTGCTCCCACGCTTCCCTTCCGACGCCTCCCTCGCCTCACCTGTACGAAATGAAGGAAATGTGGCTCGCCCACGACAGGCCGCCCCCGTGATCTCGGGGCGAGCGCCCGGCGGTTCCTTCATTTCGTGCAGGGAGGGCGTGCGGGGAGGTGCGGGGCGGGGCGGCCGCGCGTTGCGGGGGCGAAACGGTGCCCGAGTAGGCGAGAGCCCGGGCCGCGCGTGCGTCGGTCAACAGGATGGCGAGCAAGACTGCCGCGCTGATCCCGTCTACCGCCGATACGGCGATCTCATCCTGGTGGCTGCAGGGATCGGCAGTCCCGAGCGGCACCGTTACCCCGCGAACGTGCCCAGCGCCTCGGCGAAGCGGATCGGGTCATCGCGGGTCTCGTCGGTGAGCAGCAGGGCGGAAGCCCCAATGCGGCGCGTGTAGCTGCCGCGGCACGGGATCACGACGAGCGTGGTCAGTCCCGCGCGCCAGGCCGGGATCAGTGAGTCGAGCGCGCGGCGCTCGGGGGTCTCATCGAGGGTGAGAGCAGCCGACATCCGCCGCTCTGCGTCCGCGGATTGCCACACGGCGTAAGCGCCCGTGATTGCCTCGTCGCCGAAGCGTTCGCGCCACGACGGGCCGAGAAATCCGGAGAGCAGTGCGGCCCGCTCCGACACCCCGAGCGACCGGTCCGTGAACAGACGCTCCATCCCGACGCGATCCTGCGGCCTCGCCGCGTGCGTCACACAGGCGCCCCACAGCGAATACCAGCCGTCACTCCATTCGGCGGGCGGATGTCCGGAGCTCACCGTCGCCGGAGTGTCGACCAACAGCGGCGGCAGGTCGGCCCCCGTGGGCTGCAGCCCCCACGCCTCGCGCACCCAGAGCAACTCGAACAGCGGGCTGGGGTCATCGATGGTGATCAGCATGTTGCGCGGCCAGGGGTTTTCCGGCATCGGGCTGGACGACAACATCCGTTCTCCTTCACTCAGCGTGCACTCAACAGGATGCGCGCCCTACCGCGCCAGCGCGTCCTTCAGCTTCACGCGACCGCCCATCCGCAGCAGCGAGTTCGAGTAGATCCGGGCGCCCAGGATGATCACCAGCAGGGTCGAGATGAGCAGGATCACGAGGGAGAGGATCGGCTCCCACCACTCGGCCGTGCCCAGGAAGATGCGCATCGGCATCCCGACCGGCGCGCTGAACGGCACGTACGACATGATTCCGAGCACGAGGGCGTTGTCGTTGAACAGGATCACCAGCAGGTACGGCACCATCACCAGCATGGTCAGCGGCGTGGTGACCGCCGCCGCATCCTCCTGCCGCGAGACGAGCGACGCCGCGGCCGAGAACAGCGCGGCCAGCAGGATGAAGCCGAACGCGAAGAACACCACGAACCAGATCAGCGCCGGCCCGATGAGCCCGATCACGGAGGTCTGCCCGGTCGCCAACAGCCCGCCGACCGTGAGCAGCGCGATCGCCGCGATCTGCGCGAAGGCCAGGATGCTGTTGCCCAGCACCTTGCCGGCCAGCAACGCCCGCACCGGAATCGCCGTCATCAGGATCTCGACCACCCGGGTCTGCTTCTCCTCGATCACGCTCTGCGCGATGGTGCTGCCGAAGGTGATCGACGAGACGAAGAACACCAGTCCGAAGCCGAGGGCGACCAGGTAGGTGAGCAGCCCGTTCTGGCTCGGCGGATCGAGCAGGGTCACCGGCGGAGTGACGCTGAGCTGGGCGATGACCGACTCCGGCGGCGAGCTGTCGGCGATCACCTCGTAGCCGAGCGGGGTCTTGGTCGAGGGCACGATCGCCGCATCGACCGTGCCCTTCTTCACCAGGACCCTGGCCTCGGCCACGCTGTCGACGTGACGCACCTCTAGCCCGGTGGCGCGATCGGCCGCGGCCTGTGCGGTGCCGACGGCGGCGACCGTCGGATCGGACGCGGTCGCACTCACGATCCCGCCGATCACGATTCCGGCGAGCACGGCCAGCAGCAGGATGCCGGTAGAGACCAGGAAGGCCTTGCTGCGCAGGCGCATGGTCACCTCGCGTCGGGCGACCAGCCAGGCCGCCGAGGGAACACTGCGCGCGGTCATTTCACCACCTCCGCGAAGATCTGGGCGAGCGACGGATGCTGCGGCCCGAAGCTCGTCACCGGCCCGGCCTCCACGGCTCTCCTGACCACCTCCTGCGCGGTGGGGTAGTCCGCGTGGAACAGCACCCCGTCACCCTCGGCCTCCACCCCGGTCACCCCGGCGGCCGACGCGACCCAGCTCAGGTCGCCCGGCGCGCTGAGCCGCCAACTGTCGCCACCGTGCTCCGCCCGCAGGTCATCGCGGGAGCCGGCGGCGCGCACCTGACCGTCCGCGATGATGACCAGATCGTCGCAGAGCCGCTCGACGACATCGAGCTGGTGGCTGGAGAACAGCACGGGCGCGCCGCCGGCCGCGGCATCCCGCAGCACCGAGAGCACGGTCTCCACACCGATCGGGTCGAGCCCGGAGAACGGTTCGTCGAGAACGAGCGCCGTCGGTTCGTGCACAAGCGCCGCGGCGATCTGCGCGCGCTGCTGGTTGCCGAGGGACAGGGTCTCGACGGCGTCGTTCGAGCGCTCCGCGATGGCGAGGCGGTCGAGCAGGCGGGCGGTGCTGTCCTCTGCGGCCTTCTTCGACATCCCGTGCAACATGCCGAGGTAGGCGACCTGCTCGGCGACCTTCATCTTGGGGTACAGCCCGCGTTCTTCGGGCATGTAGCCGATCGAGTGGCGGTCGTCGGCGTCGATGGGCCGCCCGTCGACGGTGACCGATCCGGAGTCGGGGGTGAGCACGCCGAGGATGATCCGCATCGCCGTCGTCTTGCCGGCGCCGTTGGCCCCGACGAACCCGGTGATGCGGCCACTGCCGACCCCGAAGCTCACGTCGTCGAGCGCTTGCCGCTCGCCGAACCTCCTGGACACATGGTCGACCTGCAGCATCGGCGCTCCCTCTCGTCCCTCCCCACCGTAACGATGGGAAGGGGCTTGAGGAACCCGACGGGATCAGCCGCGACCGGTGATGCCCTCGGTCGACTCGATCACGCCGGCCATCTTCTTGGAGAGGGCCTCGTAGAACATCGAGAGCGGAAACTCGTCGTCGAGCACGGCGTCGGTGAACCCCTTCGGTGGCCCGTCGAGCGGCAGGTCACGCTTGGCCCAGTTCGACGCCGGGTGCGGCGTGACGGTCGCCGAGACCAGCTCGTACGCGGCGAGCCAGTGTGCGGTCTTCGGGCGGTCGATCGAGCGCCAGTACAGGTCCTCGATCTCGCGGCCGAGGGCGATCACCACCTCGGGAACGTCTTCCCAGTCGATCGTCAGCCGGGTGTCGGTCCAGTGCAGCACGTGGTGCTGGTGCAGCCAGGCGAACAGCAGCTGACCGCCGAGGCCGTCGTAGTTGCGAACGCGCGACCCGGTGATGGCGAAGCGGAAGATGCGATCGAAGATCACCGCGTACTGAACCAGCTTGGCGCGCTCGCGGGTGACGGCATCCGTCTCCTCCGCGTGCTCGATCTTCACGGCCTCGCGGAAGGCGGTCAGGTCGCAGCGCAGCTCCTCGAGCGAGTAGAGGAAGAACGGCATCCGCTGCTTGATCATGAACGGATCGAAGGGCAGGTCACCGCGCATGTGCGTGCGGTCGTGGATGAGGTCCCACATCACGAAGGTCTCTTCGGTCAGCTTCTGGTCGTCGAGCAGGCGCGCGGCGTCGGCCGGCAGTTCGAGCTTCGTGATCTCGGATGCCGCCCGCACGACGCGACGGAACCGTGCGGCTTCGCGGTCGGCGAAGATCGCACCCCAGGTGAAGGTCGGGATCTCGCGCATGGCGACGGTCTCGGGAAACAGCACCGCGGAGTTGGTGTCGTACCCGGGGGTGAAGTCGACGAAGCGGATCGGTACGAACAGCGCGTTCGAGTAGTCGCCGGCCTCGAGCTCGGCGACGAACTCGGGCCAGAGCACCTCGATCAGCACGGCCTCGACGAGGCGGCTGCTGCTGCCGTTCTGGGTGAGCATCGGGAAGACCACCAGGTGGCGCAGTCCGTCGACGCGGTCGAGCTGCGGCTGGAAGGCGATGAGCGAGTCGTAGAAGTCCGGCACGCCGAAGTCCTCCGCCGCCCAGCGCGCGAAGTCGACGCTGAGCGCCTCGAGGTAGCCGGCATCGTGGGGCAGTGCGCGGGTGAACGCGAGGACGCCCCGGGCGATCGTGGCCGCGTGCTCGCGGGCCTCGGCGTGGTCGGCCGCGTTCGGGATGCTGCCATCCTTCGCCTGCAGCGGCTGCAGCGCGATCGCAGCCGCCTTGATGGCCTTCCACTGCGCGGTCTCTTCGAGAACAGCGTCTTCGAGAACCTCGGGCTCCCCGACGATTGCGTCAACGTGGGTGTCTGCGATGCTCATGGTTCGACCTCCGATTCCAGACGTGGGTGGGTCACAAAAGTTGTGTGATATCCAGGCTAGCCGACGGGTACCGAGCGTTTCTTTGCTCTAGACGCAGATATCCGTCACATGCACGCACGTTGCGCGCACAATCGCGAGTGAGGGCGGATGTCCGCTCAGAGCTGCTTGTCGGCCAGCCAGCTGCGCAACACGGCTTCGAATTCGGCCGGATGCTCGACGCTCGGCAGGTGCCCGGCCTCCACGAAGCGGCAGCCGTCGGCGCCGGGGATCGCCTCGACCAGATAGTCGTACTGGGTGATCGCGGCGCTCAGGTCGCGGTCTCCGACCAGCACCAGCGCGGGCAGGTCGAGCGCGCGCACGCGCTCATAGGCCGGCGGGTCGAGCGGAATAGGCTGCGGACGCTCGGCCACGCGCACCAGGTTGCCCCGGTTCAGGTCGTAGGCGGTGCGCACGAAGGTGGGCGACAGGTCGTCGGCGCTCCGGGTGGGGCCGAACGCCCACGCCTCGACCTCGAGGTCGTAGACCCGCGCGAGGTCACCGGCCTCCCAGGCCTCGTCGATCGCGGCGAACAGCTGCTCCTCGCGTTCGGTGAGCGGCTGTTCCGGAAATCCGCCCGGGCCGGAGCCGATCGTGACCAGCCCCGCGATGCGATCGGGGTACTCCAGGGCCAGGTCGATTCCGATGGAGCCGCCGCGGGAGCATCCGATCACCGTCGCACGCGCGACGCCGAGGTGGTCGAGGAGCGCGATCGCGTCGGCGCGGTTGGAATACTCGGCGTCAGTCGAGACGGTGCTGCCGTAGCCGCGGGTGTCGAAGCGGATGACGTAGTGGTCGACCGCGAGCTCGGGCGCGAGGGGATCCCACATCCGCAGGCTCGCCAGCCCGGCATGGATGAGCAGCACGGCGGGATCGGTGACGCGACCCTCGGTCTCGTAGTAGAGGGTGGCCCCGGGAACATCGAGTTCTGGCATGACCTCGAAGTTACCCCTTAACTAAGCCAGCGGACCGGCCCTCGGGTGGGCCGATCCGCTGCTGACATCTGGGTATGTGATGTCATGGCTCGTGTGTGGCATTCACAGCACTCGACGTACGGGGGTTATCGAGCGGGGTAACTGATTCAGCCGTTCGGGCCGGCACTTAGACGTTCCACCATCTCCATGCCTTCGAATTGAAGTTACCAGTATATCGGTCCGCATTGTGGGGGACACGCGGCCCCAAAAGTGGGGGTGACTCAGGATTCTGTCGGCATCGTTTCAGTCGCGGGCTCTGCGGGCTCTGCGGGCTCGGTGGGGATCTCGATGAGTCCGAGCATCCGCATCGATCCGAGGGCGGCGGCCCGGTCGTGGTCGCGTGCCGCGTGCACCAGCAGGTCCTGGGCGACGCTCACCGCGCGCAGGTCGATGTACTCCGGCAGGTATTGGCTGCCGAGGCGTACCTGATGCACGACCGAGGTGATGCCGCGTTGCAGCGCGGAGTTCGTCGAGAGGGTGACCAGGTGGGCGAAGAAGTCGGCGTTGGCGGTGGCCAACTTCTGCGGGTCGGGCGTCGTCAGGTGCTCGACGAAACGATCGTGGTCGGCACGCATGTTGAGCACCATCTCCGGTGGCACCAGGGAGATGACCTCGGAGACCAGGGCGCCGTACAGCGCAACCCAGACCACCATCGCGTCTGCCGTCTGTTGCGGGCTGATGACCGCGATGCGGGTGAAGCGATTCGGTGAGGCCTCGATGATGCCGATCTCGCGCAGACGCTGCAGGGCCTCCCGCACCGGGGTACGCGAGACTCCGAGCTTCTCGGCGAGGTCGGAGTCGCTGATCCGGGTTCCGGGAAGCAGGCGCCCCTCGTGCACGTCACGCAGGATCGCATCGAAGACTGTCGTGACGACGCTGCTCGTGGCGAATGACTCCGCCTGCGGCAGTTCCGGCTCGGATATATCGGACATCCCTCATCAGGGTACCCGCCCCTGTGGGAGGCACCGAGCTGCCGCTCGGCGGGCGCGGAGCCGGCTAGAAGATCATCGGCCGATCGTCGTCGTCCGCGGCCACATCGAGGTCGACGACCACGGGCACGTGATCGCTCGGGCCGTCACCCTTGCGCTCCTCGCGCACGATCTCGGCACCGGTCACCAGATCGGCGAAATCCTTCGATCCCAGGATGAAGTCGATCCGCATGCCCTCGTTGCGGGGGAATCGCAGCTGTTGGTAATCCCAGAAGGTGTAGCCCTCCGGAACGAGCGGGCGCACGACATCCGTGAGTCCGATGGCCTGGAACTCGGCGAGGGCGGCGCGCTCGGGAGCCGAGGTGTGGGTGTTGTTCGCGAAGTCCCAGCTGGGCCAGACATCCGTGTCCAGCGGGGCGATGTTCCAGTCGCCCATGAGCGCGAGCGGGGTCGACGGATGCTGCGTCATCCAGGCTTTCGTGTCGGAGGCGAGTTTCGCCAGCCACTCCAGCTTGTAGGTGTAATGCGGGTCGCCCAGCGCCCGGCCGTTCGGAACGTACAGGCTCCACAGCCGCACACCGTCGACCGTCACGCCCATCGACCGGGCCTCGAGCGGCAGCGCGCCGTCCTGCTCGGGCTTGCCGAAGCCGGGTGCGGACGGGAATCCGACCGTGACCTCCTCCATCGGCAGACGGCTGGCGAAGCCGACCCCGTTCCATTGGTTGAGGCCGTGCATCTGCACCTCATAGCCCGCGGCCTCGAAGGCCTCGAAGGGAAACTGGTTCTCCTTGCACTTCAGCTCCTGCATCGCGAGCACGTCGATGTCGGCTCGCACCAACCAGTCGACGACCCTGCCGACGCGGGTACGGATCGAGTTCACATTCCAGGTGGCGACGCGCATGCGGTCAACGCTAGTTGCTGCAGCCGACGGATGCGGCAGTGGGCCCTCGGCTACAGTGATTCCGTGCCAGAAGAGACCCCAGCATCCGCGCGTCAGCAGCTCATCGACTACATCTCGTCTGACGCGGTGTTCCACGGGGACTTCACCCTCACCAGCGGCAAGAAGGCGACCTACTACGTCGACCTGCGCAAGGTGAGCCTCGACCATCGGGTCGCGCCCCTCATCGGTCAGGTCATGCTCGACCTGATCGCCGAGGTTCCGGATGTCGTGGCCGTCGGTGGCATGACCATGGGCGCCGACCCCGTCGCGACCGCCATCCTGCACCAGGGTGCTGCGCGTGGTGCGGCCTACGACGCCTTCGTCGTGCGCAAGGAGCCGAAGGACCACGGCCGCGGACGCCAGGTCGAGGGGCCGGAGCTCGCGGGCAAACGCGTCATCGTGCTCGAGGACACCTCCACCACCGGCGGTTCGCCGCTCGCCGCCATCGCTGCGCTGGAGAAGGTCGGCGCGATCATCGCCGGCGTCGCCGTCGTCGTCGACCGTGACACCGGAGCGCGCGAGAAGATCGAGGCGGCGGGCTACCCGTACTTCGCGGCCATCGGCCTGGACGATCTCGGCCTTCGTGGCTGACCTTCGCACGCCCGGACGGTCACGATGACCGGCGGCCGGGACGACGAGCCGACCGGGCCGAACGACACGGACCCGCAGGACTGGCTCGCGCGGCAGTTCGCCCTCCCGGAGGATCCCGCCGAGACGGCTGACACGGCTGAGACGCCTGACACGGCTGAGACGTCAGAGGGCGCGCCGCCGACCCTCGGCATCCCGCTCGCCACCGACATGCCGCCGAGCAGCGTGCCAGCCGCCTTCGACTGGGGTTTCGGCACACCGTCGGAGGATTCGGTCCCTGAGACCGTCGAAGTGCCGCCCGAGCTGCCCGATGCTTCGACAGGCTCAGCAACCGAAGGGCCTGTGCAGCCTTCGGTCCCTGAGCCCGTCGAAGGGTCTGTGGAGCCTTCGGTCCCTGAGCTCGTCGAAGTGCCTGTGGAGCCTTCGGTCCCTGAGCTCGTCGAAGTGCCTGTGCAGCCTTCGGTCCCTGAGCCCGTCGAAGGGCCGACGGATGACCTCCCGCCCGCGCCCGACGCGGCGCTCGCCGGTGCGCCTCCCCTGTCGGCCGACCCGCCCCGCGTCATCTTCCCCTGGGAGTCGCTGCCCGCGCCGGTCAGCGCGACCGACGCCCAGGCACAGACCGGGATCCTCGGCCAGGAGGCGCCGACGGGCGCAACCGTTCCGATCGAGTTCTTTCCGCCGCTCGGCGCGACGTCCGCCACCGAGACCCCGACTGTGGCGATCCCTTCTGCGGTGCCCGAGACCGTGGAGCCGACCCACCCGCGCCGGGACGGGACCGTGCCGATCTGGCGCAACCCGCGCATCCTGATCTGGACCGGCAGCACGCTCGTCGCGGTGCTGCTGCTGGTCGGCCTGTTCTTCCTCGGAACCCGTCTGTCATCGAGCGCCGCGCCGGTGCCCGCGCCCACGAAGACCGCCACGGCCACGCCGACCCCCACCCCGACGCCTACGCCGACGGCGGCTCCGGTCGTGACCGGCCCGGCCGCCGCGGGTCCGCACAAGTGGAATGAGCTCCGCGGCGGCGAGTGCGTCGACCCGTTCAGCTCGGTCTGGGCGGAGACGTTCACCGTGGTCGACTGCGCCGCGCCGCATCCCGCGCAGATGGTGTTCCGCGGCACGTTCCCGGATGCCCCTGCCGCATACCCCGGGGCGCCCGCGCTCCAGGCGCAGATCAACCTGCTCTGCGGCTCGCCGACCGTCGTCAACCTGGCCGCGGCCGGGGCGTACGCGAACATCCAGGTCTCGGCCTCGTACGCGGCCGACGCGGCGGAGTGGGCCGAAGGCCAGCACGACTACTTCTGCTTCATCAGCCGGGCCGGTGGGGAACCGCTGACCGGCAGCGTCGCCGCCGCGGGCTGACCCGCAGCGCCGCGCTGCCCCGCCCGCACCAGCGCGCAGAGTGGCACCTCGACAATCCCACCGCCGAGTTGTCACGGATCGACCTTAAACGCGATACATTCGGTCGATCTGTGACAACTCGAGCCACTCGCCGCCCACGGTCCCCCGCCCCTGTCCCCGTTATGCAGGAGTTGCTGCACAACGGAGCGCCGCGGTGCCCCGTCCGCGACAGCGCACCTTCGTGTTATCCCCGCGCCGGTTACAACCCTCTCGCGGATAACAACCACACGCGCGGATAACCCCCAACGGCGGGGAACCAGCCGAGCGCCGCGCGACCGCCCACGGCGCTACAGCTCGGTCTCGATCGGCTCTTTCTCGAGCAGGTCGTGCACGCCGTTCAGGATCTCGTCCGGGCGGAAGGGGTAGCGCTCGATCTCCGCCTGATCGCTGATGCCGGTGAGTACGAGAATGGTGTGCAGCCCGGCCTCGATGCCCGCCACGATGTCGGTGTCCATGCGGTCGCCGATCATGCCGGTGTTCTCCGAGTGCGCACCGATCTTGTTCATCGCCGAACGGAACATCATCGGGTTCGGCTTGCCCACCACGTAGGGCTCCTTGCCGGTGGCCTTGGTGATGAGCGCGGCGACCGCGCCCGTGGCCGGCAGTGGTCCCTCGGAGCTCGGCCCCGTCGCATCCGGATTGGTGACGATGAAGCGGGCGCCGGCCCCGATCAAACGGATGGCGCGGGTGATCGCCTCGAAGGAGTAGTTGCGCGTCTCGCCGACGACCACGTAGTCGGGATCGGTGTCGGTCATGATGAAGCCGGCCTCGTGCAAGGCGGTGGTGATGCCGGCCTCGCCGATCACGAAGGCGGAGCCGCCGGGCATCTGCGACGCGAGGAAGTCCGCTGTGGCCAGGGCCGAGGTCCAGATGCGGTCCTCGGGCACGTCCAGGCCGGACGCCTTGAGCCGCGCGCTCAGATCGCGCGGCGTGAAGATGGAGTTATTGGTGAGCACGAGATACGGCTTGCCCTGGTCACGCCACTGCTGCAACAAGTCGGAGGCGCCGGGCAGCGGGTGGTTCTCGTGCACCAGCACGCCGTCCATGTCGGTCAGCCAGCACTCGATTTCGCCGCGATCACTCATGGGGCCATGGTAACCGCCCGGTCAGTAGTCTTGAGGGGAGCGGGGGAGTTCGACGGTGGGTGGAGTACTGGTCGGCTTCGCCATCATCGCCGTCATCATCGCGGTGGGCTACCTGGTCGGCCGGCTCGGCATCCTCGGGCCGAACGCGGGCTTCGTGCTGGGCCGCATCGTCTTCTTCGTGCTGTCGCCAGCCCTGCTGTTCACTGTGCTCGAGTCGGCTCCCGTGCACGAGCTGTTCTCCTCGCTCACGGTGGTGTCTCTGGTCACGGCACTGGTCGCGTTCGCGCTCTACCTGCTGATCGCCGGACCGATCTGGCATCGCGGTACCCCCGAGCTCGTGATCGGCTCGCTCGCCGCCGGGTACGTCAACGCGAACAACATCGGCATCCCGGTCGCGGTCTACGTGCTCGGCAGTGCCGCGTTCTCGGCGCCGGTCGTGCTGTTGCAGCTGTTGATCTTCTCGCCGATCGCCCTCACCATCCTCGACGCGAGCACCACCGGTCGGGTCTCGATCCGGCACATCCTGCGCGGCCTGGTGACGAATCCGCTCATCATCGGTTCGGCCCTCGGGGTGCTGTTCGCCGTCACCGGTGTGCACCTGCCCGAGCCCGTGCTCGCCCCGTTCACGTTGCTCGGCAGCGCTGCCGTGCCGGTCGTGCTGCTCGCCTTCGGCATGTCGCTGCACGGGCAGAAGCTGCTGCAGCCCGGCAGCGGGCGGCGGGATGTGCTGCTCGCCTCCGCGATAAAGCTGGTCGTGATGCCGACGGCGGCCTGGCTGCTCGGGCGTTTCGTGTTCGGGCTGGACGGGCATCCGCTCTTCGTGGTCGTCGCCCTGGCGGCGCTGCCGGCCGCGCAGAACGTGTTCAACTACGCCTCGCGCTACGGCCGCGGCGAGATCATCGCCCGCGACGCCGTGCTCATCACCACGCTCGGGTCGATCCCGGTGCTGCTCGTGGTCGCCGCCCTGCTCGGCGGGTAGCACGGGTAACCTCTGTCGCAACGAGGAGGGGACGGATGACGGTCTGGATCTGCGCGGCGTGTGCCGTCGAGCATGCGGACACCGAGCATCCGCCCGTCGTCTGCGCGATCTGCGACGACGAGCGGCAGTTCGTCCCGCCGAGCGGTCAGGCCTGGACGACGCTCGAGCGTCTCCGCGCAGAGGGCACGACGGTCGAGCTGCAGCAGCTCGAACCGCGGCTGTTCGGGCTGCGTTCCGCCCCCGCCGTCGGCATCGGACAGCAGGCGATGCTGGTGCAGACGGATGCCGGCAGCCTTCTCTGGGACCCGATCGGCTTCGTCGATGAGGCGGCCGCCCAGCTCGTGGGCGATGTCGTCGCGATCGCGGCAAGCCACCCGCACATGTTCGGCGCGCAGGTGGAGTGGTCGCGGGCGCTCGGCGGGGTGCCGGTGCTGGTGAACGCCGCCGATCGCGAGTGGGTGCAGCGCGACGACCCGGCCATCGAGAGCTGGAGCGGCGACGTCGAGGTGCTCCCCGGTGTCACCCTACGCACCATCGGCGGGCACTTCCCGGGCAGCGCGGTCGCGCACTGGGCCGGCGCCGACGGCCGAGGCGTGGTGCTCGCCGGCGATACGTTCTTCCCCGGTCCGTCCGAGCGCTGGGTGACGTTCATGCGCAGCTTCCCGAATGGCATCCCGATGTCGGCGGCCGTGGTGCAGCGCGTGGCGGAGAGAGTCGCCGAGCGCGCGTTCGACCGGGTCTACGGCAATTTCGGTAACGCGATCCGTACCGATGCGCGAGCCGCGGTCATCCGTTCGGCCGAGCGCTACGCGTCGTGGGTGCGCGGCGACCACGACGACGAGACCTGAACGGCGGCTAGCGTAGACGGGTGAGCGAAACCCCCGACCCGAGCGACGAACTGACCACGCACGGCGTCGGACCCTGGAAGGGCGAGCTCCCCATCGAGCCGTACTACGACCCCGAGCTTCTGGCCCGCGGCGACAGCCGCAACGTGATCGACCGCTACCGCTATTGGACGATGGAGGCGATCGTCGCCGACCTCGACGAGCGTCGCTTCCCGTTCCATGTCGCCATCGAGAACTGGCAGCACGACATGAACATCGGCTCGATCGTGCGCAGCGCGAACGCCTTCGCTGCCGACACGGTGCACATCATCGGCCGCAAGCGCTGGAACAAGCGCGGCGCCATGGTCACCGATCGCTACCAGCACGTGCTCTATCACCCCGATGTCGCCGCGTTCACTGAGTGGGCGACGGATGCTCGGCTCCCGATCATCGCCCTGGACAACGTTCCCGGTTCCGTCCCCATCGAGCACTTCGACTTCCCCGAGCGCTGCGTGCTGCTGTTCGGGCAGGAGGGCCCCGGACTCTCGGAGGCCGCCGTGGCCGCAGCGACGGATGTCGTGGAGATCACCCAGTACGGCAGCACTCGCAGCCTCAACGCGTCTGCCGCCGCGGCCGTCGCCATGCACAGCTGGATACTCCAACACGCCCCCGCCTCTGGTTGAGCAGGCCGTCACGACACGTTTGCCCGAAAATGCAGTCCCAGCGGTGCTGAAACCTGCATATTCGGGCAAACGTGGGTGAGGGGTGGGCGCTCAGCCGCCGATCGCCGAGGGCCGCAGCTCGCGCAGCATCCGGAACTTGCCCTGGCGGCGTGCGCCGAGCGTGGCGAGGGCGAGGGCACCGATCAGCCAGAGCAGCAGCGGCCAGGCCGCCTGCCAGACGTCGATGCCGAGTCCGCCGTACATGAGCTGGCGGATCCCCTCCACGGCATGACTCATCGGCAGCACCTCGTGCAGCGACCGAAGCGGCCCGGGCAGCGTCTGCCAGGGGAACGTGCCGCCGGCGACGACCAGCTGCACGACCATGAAGATCAGCGCGAGGAACTGTCCGACGCTGCCCAGCAGCACGTTCAACGCGAGCACGATTGCCGCGAACGTGAGGGCGACGAAGGCCATGAAGCCCAGCATGCCGATCGGATTCGCGACCGGTAGGCCCAGTGCCAGAGTGACGATGGCGAACAGCGCCACCATCTGCACGACGCCGAGCACCGCGGGTGTCGCCCAGCCCGCCAGCATGGTGCGGATCGGGCGGCGCACCGCGGTGAGCGCCCGGCGGGAGAGCGGGCGCACGATCAGGAACAGCGCGTAGATGCCGATCCACGAGGCGAGGCTGAGGAAGAATGGCGCGAGGCCGGCGCCGTAGTCGGCCGCCTCGGTGATCGCATCCTGCTTCACCGTCAACGGTGAGGCGATGAGGTTGGCGGCGGTCTTGCGGCCATCGGCCGTCGTCGACGGGATCTTCTGCACTGCCTCGCCGAGTGAATTGGAGAGCTCCGACGAGCCGGACGCCAGCTGGCTGACGCCGGACGACAGATCGGATGCCCCGGTCGACGCCTGCGCCGCCCCGGTCGAGAGGCTCGCGGCTCCGGTCGCGGCACTGTGCACCGCGGAGGCCAGTGCCGGCGCGGAGCCGTTCAGCGTGGCGGCGCCCGCGGCCACCTGGGCCGCACCCGAGGCGGCCTGACTCACCTTGGGTGCGAGGGTCGTCGAGACCGCGGCGGCGGTACCGCCCGTGGCATTGACCAGGGCGGTCAACTGCGCCTGGACGGTCGGTGACACGGTGACGTTGCCCGCGAGCGCGGCTTGCACGGCCTGGGCGAGCTGCGCCGTCTGCGCCGTGCCGGTCACCAGCTCGCTGACGGGTCCCGTCGCCGACTGCAGCCCGTTCGACAACGCCGTCGCCCCGGTGCTCAGCTGGTTCGCGCTGCCCGGCAGAGATTTGGTCTTCGCGTCGAGCTGCGCCAGCCCTGAGCTGAGCGTCGCCGCGCCGGAGGCCAGCTGCGCGGTGCCCGAGGCGAGCGAGCTGGCACCCGTGGCCGCGCTGGCCGCACCGGTCGAGAGTTGGGTGGCGCCGTCATCCGCTTTCGCCAGACCGTCGCGCAGGTCGCTGATCGAGTCGAGCAGCTTCAGCGACGCCTTCGCGCCGACCTGCTTGGCGATCTCGACGCGCACCAGCTCCGTCGCCTGCTTGGCGATGGTGGTGCTGAGGTAGCTGTTGGTGTCGTCGGTGGTGAGGTCGATGCGGGCAGCGGTGGGCTCATCGCCGGCCGCCGACGCCAGGTCGGCGGAGAAGTTCGCGGGGAAGGTCAGGGCGAAGTCGTAGGTGCCGCGCTTGACGCCCGCGGCCGCCTGCTTCGGGGTGACCTCGACCCAGGCGAACTTCTTGTCTTTGAGCAGCGACGCGGCGGTCTTCTCGCCGTAGTTCGTGGCCTTGCCGTCGACCGTCGTGCCGGTATCGGAGACGGCGATTGCGGCGGGGATGTTCTTCAGATTGCTGTACGGGTCGTGGTTGCCCCACAGGTACAGGCCGCCGTAGAAGAGCGGCACGGTCATGAGCGCGACGAGTGACGCGATGCCGAGTTTGCTCGCCGTGAGCCGGGCGAACTCCGCTCTGACGAGAGGGGTGATGGTCATGGCGATCAGCTTTCGGGGGTGGGTGCGGGAGCGGTGATTGCACTGGCGGGGACGTCACGGTCCGGCGCGGCGCCCGGCGGGAATGCGGGAAGCGCGGCACCGAGGGCGGTGAGGGTGGCGGCGGTGGCGACATCCGTCACGATGACGACCAGGATTCCCCGCTCGGCGATACCGGTGAGCGGCTCGTACCACTCCTCGACCCCGGCGCCGTGGCGCTCTGGGGAGGTGACGACGATGCCGCCCACGCCCTCGCGCAGCACCGCGAGCTCGCTGAACAGGCGCACCCGGTCTCCGGCGGGCAGGGCGCGCATCGGCAGCGCCGCGTAGTCCTCAAGCCCATGCTGGGAGAGGAATACGTCAACGGCCCGTCGCCCGGTGGGCAGGTCGGCGAAGGAGAACTCCTCGGCGACGATGACGCGCAGGTCGATGCCGGGGGAGGGCTCGGCGACCCAGGGGGTGTCCACCAGTGCGACGCGGTCGCGCAGCAGGTTGTCGTCATCCACGTCGTCGACCAGCACCCGCCCGGTCTGTGGCTTGAGGCGGCCACCGAGCATCATCGAGATCAGCAGAGGCAGCTCGTCGCCCTCCACCGCGAGCGCGACCGGTACGCCGCTCTGCACGCTGAAGCTGGTGGTCGGCACGTCGGCGGCGAGACCTTCGCCGATCGCGGCGTCGTCGAGGGTGATACGCATCAGTGGCGTTCCTTCCATTGCAGTTCCGGTTCGGCGTCGATGAAGGCGCCGGCTTCGCGCCAGCCGAGCCCCACGCAGCCGAGCACCATGAGCATGACGAGGCGGTGGCCGTCGCGGGCGGCCAGCGGATGTTCGGACGACTCCTCGAGCACGAGCAGCGCCGTGTCTTCCACCAGCCGGGTCAGCAGGGCGGCATCGAGGTCGGTGCGCATGCTGCCGTCGTGCTGCCCGTCGCGGATCGCGTCGCCCACGCTCAGCCGGATCGGCCGGAGCAGCGATGCCGTGTTCTTCGCCAGCGGGCCGCGCACGGCGACGACCGCCATCATCCGCACGCTCTCGACCTCGCGCCACAGATTCGAGGCGATGAGCGCGAGCCGGGTGAGCGGGTCGGGGTGGGTCACCGTGGCCAGCGCATCGACGACACGGTTCGCGCCCAGGGCGACGAGTTCGCGCAACAGGTCGTCGCGCGTGGCGAAGTGCCCGTATACCGACCGACGGCTGAGGCCGGCTTCGGCCGCGATCGTCTCCAGTGAGCCCGAGGGGTCTCGGTTGAGCACGACGCGCGCTGCCGCGAGCAGAGCTTCGCGGTTCTCGGCGGCGTCGCGACGCGGCGCGCGCACGGACGGCTGGGTGGTCATTGCGCCATCGTAATATCTTGCACAGCGATGTGCAAGATACCTGGGGGTGATTGGGCCACACTCGCCGCCCAGCCAGCACTTTCCCGCGGTTCGGTAGAATGGCATGTACCCCAAATCAAAATCGAAGGAATCTGGCATGCCTGCAGTCGTTCTGATCGGCGCCCAGTGGGGCGATGAGGGCAAGGGCAAGGCCACCGACCTGCTCGGTAGCCGCGTCGACTACGTCGTCAAGTTCAACGGTGGAAACAACGCCGGCCACACCGTGGTGATCGGCACCCAGAAGTACGCCCTGCACCTGCTGCCGTCCGGCATCCTGAGCGAGGGTGTCACCCCGGTGATCGCCAACGGTGTCGTCGTCGACATCGAGGTGCTGTTCCACGAGCTCGAAGCTCTCGGCTCACGCGGGGTGGATGTCTCCAAGCTGCTGGTGAGCGCGAACGCGCACGTCATCACCCAGTACCACCGCACCATCGACAAGGTCACAGAGCGCTTCCTCGGCAAGCGTCAGATCGGCACGACCGGTCGTGGCATCGGGCCGGCGTATGCCGACAAGATCAACCGGGTCGGCATCCGTATTCAGGACATCTTCGACGAGAACATCCTGCGGCAGAAGGTCGAGGGGGCCCTCGACCTCAAGAACCACCTGCTGGTCAAGATCTACAACCGTCGTGCCATCGGCGTCGACGAGGTCGTTGACGATCTGCTGAGCTACGCCGACCGGCTGCGCCCGATGGTCGCCGACACCGGCCTCATCCTCAACCAGGCCCTCGACGCCGGCAAGACCGTGCTGTTCGAGGGTGGCCAGGCGACGATGCTGGATGTCGACCACGGCACGTATCCCTTCGTCACATCCTCGAACGCCACGAGTGGCGGTGCCGCGACCGGGTCCGGCGTCGCCCCCAACCGCTTCGACCGGGTGATCGGCGTGGTCAAGGCCTACACGACTCGCGTCGGTGCCGGCCCGTTCCCGACCGAGCTGTTCGACGAGTCTGGCGAGTTCCTTCGCTCGCACGGCTTCGAGTTCGGCACCACTACCGGACGCCCGCGCCGCTGTGGCTGGTACGACGCGCCGGTCGCCCGCTACAGCGCCCGCATCAACGGCGTCACCGACTTCGTGCTGACCAAGCTCGACGTGCTCACCGGACTCGAGACCATCCCGGTCTGCGTGGCGTACGAGGTCGATGGCCAGCGCGTCGAGGAGGTGCCGGTCTCGCAGTCGGACTTCCACCACGCCAAGCCGATCTACGAGAACTTCCCCGGCTGGACGGAAGATATCACCGGAGTCCGTCGCTTCGAAGACCTGCCGCAGAACGCGCAGGACTACGTGCTCGCGATCGAGGCGATGAGCGGTTCGCGCATCTCGGCCATCGGCGTCGGGCCCGGTCGCGAGGCGATCGTCGTACGGCACGACCTGCTCGACTAGGGCACACCGAGCGCACCCGATCGTCGCGCGGAGTTAACCTCCCGCCCCTCGCATTGAGCGGCCGTCTACCCCTACATTGGGGTAGACGTTGCCGTCCCGACGAGGAGTTGCCATGCGCCCGAACGTGTCCATTCGCCGAATTTCCCGGGGTGCGAAGGCCGGCCTCGCCGCCATCCTCGGAGTCGCCCTCGTCGGCGCCCCCGTCATCGCGAGCCCCGCCCTGGCGAATACCGCGGGCACCGGCGTGGTCATCAACGAGGTCTACGCCAACGGCGGCAGTGCGGGCGCCGCGTACACGTCCAAGTTCATCGAGCTCGCCAACCCCACCGGCGCCAGCATCAGCCTCAGCGGGCTGTCGCTGCAGTACCGCCCGGCAACCGGCACCGGCTCGCCCACCTCGGTCGTCGCGCTCACCGGCTCGATCCCTGCGGGCAAGACCTACCTCGTGCAGGGCGGCAGCAACGGCAGCACCGGCGCCGCGCTCCCCACCCCCGACCAGGTCGGCACCTCTCTCAACCTCGCAGGTGCCGGCGGCGTCGTCATCCTCGCGAACGGCACCACCGCCCTCCCACCGCTTCCGGTCGGCACCGACGTCGGTGACGCCGCCGTCGTCGATCTCGTCGGCTACGGCACCGCGACCACCTTCGAGGGCGCCGCCGCCTCCGGCAACTCGGTCGCCCTCTCGCTGAGCCGTTCCGCGATCAAGGACACGGATGTCAACGCCGCCGACCTCCTCGCCGGCGCCCCGTCACCCCAGCCCTCGTCCGGCACCGTTCCCCCGGTCGATCCGCCCGTCGACCCACCCGTGCCGGGCACCCCGGTCGCGATCTCCGCCATCCAGGGAAGCACCGACACCAGCCCGCTGGTCGGCCAGACCGTCACCACTCGCGGCGTCGTCACCGCGAGCTACCCGACCGGTGGCTTCAACGGCTACGTCATCCAGACCCCCGGCACCGGCGGCGCTGTCGACCCGGCCACGCACACCGCGTCCGACGGGCTGTACGTGTTCTCCTCAGCGACCGTCGCCCAGGCCGCGGTCGGCTCGTACGTCGAGGTGACCGGCGCGGTCAGCGAGTTCTCCGGCCTGACCGAACTCACGGTCGCGGCCGGCGGTCTGACGGCCCTGACCGACACGGTGGCGGCACCACTGCCGGTCACCAGTGCGATCCCCGGAGCCTCAGCCCGCGAGCCGCTGGAGAGCATGCTCGTCGCCCCGACCGGCGACTACACGGTCACCGACAACTACGACACCAACTTCTACGGCTCGATCGTGCTCGCCCAGGGAACCACCCCTCTGGTGCAGCCGACCGTCGTGGTCGAGCCCGGCAGCGCCGAGCGCACCGCTCTGCTCGCCGCAAACGCCGACCGCAGCATCACGCTCGACGACGGCGCATCCGTCAACTTCAACTCGGCGGCGAACAAGGCGACGCCGCTGCCGTATCTGTCCACCACCGCACCGGTGCGCATCGGCGCCGCGGTGACCTTCTCGCACCCGGTCGTGCTCGACTACCGTTTCGGCACCTGGAACCTGCAGCCCACGCAGCAGCTCACCGCGGCGAATGCCGGCACCGTGCAGCCCGCGACCTTCCAGAACACCCGCACCGAGAAGCCGAAGGATGTCGGCGGTGACATCACGCTCGCCTCGTTCAACGTCGAGAACTACTTCCCGACCACGGGCGACAGCCTCACCGGCTGCACCTACTACACCGACCGCGACGGCAATCCGATCACGGTCAGCGGTGGCTGTGATGCCCGTGGCGCCGCGAACGCCGAGAACCTGAAGCGGCAGCAGGACAAGATCGTCGCGGCCATCAACGGCCTGAGCGCCGATGTCGTCTCGCTCGAGGAGGTCGAGAACTCGGCCCGCTTCGGCAAGGACCGCGACTTCGCCCTCTCGACCCTGACGGCGGCCCTCAACGCGGCAGCGGGTGCGGGAACCTGGGCCTTCGTGCCGTCGCCGGCCACGACCCCGGCCTCGCAGGACGTCATCCGCACCGCCTTCATCTACCGCCCGGATGTCGTGAAGACCGTCGGAGCGTCCGTCATCCTCGACGACCCGGCCTTCGTCAACGCGCGCCAGCCGCTCGCCCAGGAGTTCGAGCTGGCGAGCGGAAAGGCATCCAGCGCCTTCCTCGCCATCGTCAACCACTTCAAGTCCAAGGGGTCCGGCACGGGCGTCGACGCCGACCAGAACGACGGGCAGGGAGCGTCGAACGCCTCCCGCGTCGCCCAGGCGAAGGCCCTCGTCGCCTTCGCGAGCGGCCTCAAGGAGAAGACCAAGGTGGAGCGCGTCATCCTCGACGGCGACTTCAACGCCTACCTGCAGGAAGACCCGATCGACGTGCTGCGCGCGGCCGGTTACGTCGATCTCGGCAGCACCTCGGGCAAGGAGACCTACGCCTTCGACGGTGCGGTCGGCTCCCTCGACCATGTCTTCATCTCCGACGGCGCGAAGGCGGATGTCACCGGCGTCGACGTCTGGAACATCAACGCCTACGAGTCGATCGCCCTCGACTACAGCCGGTACAACTACAACGCGACCGACTTCTACCTGCCCGACCCGTATCGCACCTCCGACCACGATCCGGTCGTTGTCGGGCTCAACCTCTCGGGTGCGGCGGTCGCCGACATCAACCTGCTGAACATCAACGACTTCCACGGTCGTATCGACAGCAACACGGTCAAGTTCGCCGGCACGGTCGAGTCGCTCCGCGCCGAGGAGGGTGCGGACAACACGCTGTTCCTCTCCAGCGGAGACAACATCGGCGCCTCGCTGTTCGCATCCTCCTCGCAGCAGGACCAGCCCACCATCGACGTGCTCAACGCCCTGAAGCTGAAGGCATCGGCGGTGGGTAACCACGAGTTCGACCAGGGCTACGCAGATCTGACCGGCCGGGTGACCGAGGCCGCGGACTGGAGCTACCTCGGCGCGAACGTCTACGACAAGGGCACCACGACTCCCGCGCTGCCCGAGTACGCGATCGTCACCCTCGACGGGGTGCGGGTCGCGGTGGTCGGAGCGGTCACCGTCGAGACTCCGACCCTCGTCTCTCCCGCGGGCATCGCATCCCTCGACTTCGGTGACCCTGTCGCCGCCGTCAACCGCGTGGTGGCGAAGCTCACGGCCGAGGACGCTGCGGATGTCTACGTCGCCGAGTACCACGAGGGTGCGGGCGCCGGCGTTCCGGACGGCGCCACACTCGAGCAGGAACTCGCGCTCACCGACTCGGCCTTCGCAAAGATCGTCACCCAGACGAGCCCCGACGTCGCGGCCATCTTCACCGGCCACACGCACAAGCAGTACTCCTGGGACGCGCCCGTCCCCGGTGTCGCCGGCAAGACCCGGCCCGTGCTGCAGACCGGCAGCTATGGCGAGAACGTCGGACAGATCCAGCTCACGGTCGACCCGACCGACGACAGCGTGATCAGCTACACGGCGCGCAATGTTCCGCGCGTGCTGACCGACGACGCGACGCTGGTCTCCACCTACCCGGCCGTGGCGAAGGTGAAGACCATCGTCGACAAGGCGCTCGCCGACGCGGCGGTCATCGGCAATA
>Ga0247742_10000319_pt1 | contig 40862 bp, 30 predicted proteins | sample UWRJL208509C2_FD_180944 | JGI IMG/M metagenome (GOLD analysis project Ga0247742, IMG submission 180944) | Plant litter microbial communities from Arlington Agricultural Research Station in Wisconsin, United States - UWRJ-L208-509C-2 | ecosystem: Environmental > Terrestrial > Plant litter >...
CCTTGTCACTGATATGAACCTCGTCAGGATATCAATCAAACGAATAGAGTTTATGACAATCATCAATTTGTTTGAACGATTGCCGCAGCTGCCGAACAGGGCAGTCAATCGCCGAGATGTCGCCACCAAAAAATCCGTCCGCTCCTACCCAAAAATAGGAATTCTCCCGAGCACTAATTAGAACTTTCGAGTCGCATTTTTTCTCCGACGAACGCGAAATCAGCGTGTTGGACGGGTGGCGCCTCGGCTGCGGATGCGTCTGCGGACCACGTCGTGGGAACAGGAAGTTGCGATTTTGAAATAGGCAATGAGATTTTGGTCTGACTATCAAACTGGCTTTCGTCGCGAAGCGACGAGGACGACCGCGCCCAGTTCGTCGATATGCTGGGAACGCTTCCTCACGCGCCGTTTTCTTCTGGAGAGATAGGCTACCGAACCTACATTGGAGCGAGACGAAACCCGGCTGGAAACTATCGGGAAGTTGGCAACGGTAACCGCGCAGAGGTCGATCGCTAGGCAAATTTGCGGCGGGTCTAGCTGCTTCCCGCGCTGTTCGGCTTCGCCGGCTCGGTCGCACCAGAGACAACATCGCTGTTCCGTTTCCGCTTCGGCGACGGACCGAGTGCCGTTACGGCCTCAGCGGGCTTTTTCAATTTGTTCAGCCGGGGTTTTCTTCCCGAAGTGTTGTGGTTGAATACTCCCCAGCCACGATCGCCGGAGGGCGCAACGAACTCAATACCGCTATTCTCATAGAAATGCTGAACTAGCAGCGCGTATTGAGGCAGGTCGCGGACACTTCGCTCGACGCGTTGAACCGTTGCCCGCGAAATACCCGCATGCTTCTCGACCTGCTCCTGGGTCAGGCCAAGGAACTCTCTTGCGACCCTCAGGATATCTGGCGGCACCATCAGCATAAGGATTCATTGGCATGTATCCACAGGCGCCGCAAATCAATGGAAATAAATGTTGACGCCGAGATGCGGGCGCCTTCCATTGGATGCAAAAGGCATCCAATGGAGTCATAATCATGCTGAATCCTTCATTAGCCATCTTTGAGACAGTCGGAGCGTCCCGAATCAACCTGCCCGTCCTGCCCCCGCTACTGACGGAGGAGGCAGGCTGATGCACCATCGCTTCAAAAACGCAGTCTTCCAGGAGACCAGCAGAAACGCCGCGCAGTTCCTGATGCTTTGCTCCCTTCGCAGAGCGCTTAGGGGGACGGATCAATTCGAGAAAAACGCGAAGGGGATTATAATCTGCCTCGTCGGAAAGGAGTGGATCTGGCACGCGAAGTCGGCGGCGATGCTGTTGATGACGGGCGGGGATCGGTCGTACTACGACGACTTCCGCCGCCCTGTCTACGTCATCGGCGAGTCGGCCCGCCGCTCGACGGGAAGGAGTGTCGAAGACTTTACCGTTTTCCGGCCGGACCATCAGGTGCTTTACCTCGCAAGTTCGCTCGATGCCGTAAAGCATTCGCTACAGTTGGCAGCGGACGTGGTCGTTGACGTAAACGCTCCGACTGCGCGGCACGTCCTTGCCGCTCGGAAGGCGCTAGGAGTCGACGAAATCGACCGGCAGCTTGCTGAAGCGATCGCGCAGCAGCCGGCTGAGATCGTCGTCGGCCTGACAACCAGAAAATCCCTGAAGGGGCTGGACGTCGCCAATCTGTCGGAGCCCGTCTCGGCACCGGATCGGTCTCCGAAGCTTTCGGACCTTCCTGGATATGGACCCGCTCGCGCTTGGGTTGGCGCAATCAAACAGGACGTGGCGGGGTGGCGCGAGGGCAAAGTGGCGTGGTCGGACGTCGACAGAGGCGTCTTGCTCATCGGCCCGCCGGGCACCGGCAAGACCCTGTTCGCTACCGCGCTCGCGAACGAGCTGGGCTTCGATCTGATCGCGACGTCGGTCGGCGCCTGGCAAGGGGCGAACAAGGGGTATCTGGGCGACATGCTGGCCGCGATGTCAGCGTCGTTCGCCGACGCCACCTCGCGCCGAGGTGCTGTCCTGCTCGTCGACGAACTGGATGCCATCGGAGATCGCACGACGATGCGTGGAGATCACGCGTACTACGAAGGCAACGTTATCGGCAGGTTTCTCGATCTTACGACGCACGCTCTCGGGCAGCCTGGGACGATCATCGTGGGAGCGACGAACTACGGACACCTGATCGACAACGCCATCCTGCGGTCCGGCCGTCTGGAGAAGCATGTCCATCTGGATCTCCCAGAGGACGAGGAGCGTGCCGAGATACTGGCCTATCATCTCAATCACGCGCTGTCGGCGAGGGAACTCCGTGACGTTACCGACAAGCTGCGATTGGCGACACCCGCCGACCTGGAGAAGCTTGCGCGGGCCGCAAAGCGGGCGGCAAGGATTCGACAGAACACCGTGAGCATCGAGGACGTCAAGGTGAGCCTCCCGGCAAAGACCCCGCTCCCGGAGAACGTCGTTCACCGCATCTGCGTGCATGAGATCGGTCACGCGCTTATGACGATAGCTTCGGGCATTGCGGACGTGATCAGCATAAGAGTGGAATCCCACATGATCGAAGGAGAGCCGGTGCAAGACGGCGGACGGGTACACTACAAGGTTCGCGACGCTGCTCTGCCTGTCGAGAAGGATCTGCTCGCAAGGATTCGCATCATGCTCGGAGGCACCGCCGCCGAAGAGGTGGTGTTCGGCAGCAGGTCGATCGGGGCCGGCGGATTCGAGGACAGTGATCTCGATCAGGCCACCCGGCTCGCATACCGCATCGTGGGAAGCTACGGGCTCGGAAAGTGGCTTCGCTTCCAGGTCGGCGCCGACCGGGTCGACGGCTCCTTCCATCCTTCGGCAGAGCTAAGGGCGGAAGTCGATGGAGTCCTTGCGCGAGAATACCGGGCGACGAAGGATTTCCTGACTAAGGAGAAGTCCCGTCTGATGCGCTTGGCCGCCGAGCTCGTCGTCGACCGCCAGATGACTATCGATAAAGGGTAAGCTGGCATCCCGTCGCGACAAGGATTCGTTACCCAGGGCCATGGTACAAAACGTAAGTCGAAGGAGGTGGCACGATCTTGGTATTCACCGTCTATTGTCACGAAATCATATCTGGATCGGACGTCGGCCTGCATTTCTCCGCATCGCTCGACCAGTCGGTCGCGGCGGCGGAGGATTACCGCAGTGCGTACCGCATATTCGACCCCGCAGGGCCGCCGATCGGCCCGCTTGCGATCTATGAGATGGTACTGCGGATGCCCGACGCAGCGACGATGATCGATGTTCTCAACTCGCCCGATTCCCTGTTCCTCATCTGCTTGAAAAGCCGGTGGGTGGTCGCGCAGTCAGTCGACTAATCACGGGCTGTACTCCTTGCCCATGTGGGTCAATGGTGTCGTCGCGCCGTTTCCGCCGGCTATGCGCAGCAGGCTGAGGTCGTCCCGCAGGACGAGGACGAGATCCAGGCCTGCTCCTCCAGCCAGCGGTCGCGTGGCTTGCAGCTCGCCGGGCGAGGCGACAGCTCGATCCGAACAACGCCATCCTGGACGCCAGGCGTCACGGTCGGCTCGATCCCTGCGTTGCGGATCATCGTAAGAGCGGTGTGCCGTTGGCACCTTGACCAATGTTCGATAGTCCCGACATCAGCCAAACTGTTCGCCCGAAATACGCGCCGCAGGCTTGGAAGATTACTCGACAAGTTGAGGCTCAGGAAACTTCCAAGCGCCGTTCAAGATGACTTCTTGCGGCCGATAAAGCCGGACTGTGTAGTTCCACCCCTTCATGATGGGCAGCGGCCGGCTGCGCGATGATCTGCTCGCCCTGGAATCCAAACAGAAGGAAGAGGGTGGCGAGAAGCGCGACGAGGGAAAGCGGCTGCAGCCTAGCCAGCAGCGCGTCGAGAGCACGCGTCGTTCCGTCAGAGGTCAACCTTCTCCGAAGGAGTTGGGAGATCGCGACCGGGATGAGGATGTAAAGCACGACCGAGATCGTCAGGGTTGTCCCACGGAACGGTGATAGCGGAGAGACCCAGAAGCAGGCCGACGATCGGGGCGAATGCGACGATCATGATCGCGTCGTTGAGAGCGACCTGCGACTACCTCCCGAAGGAGGACTGCTGAGCGGCACGTGGAAATCTCCCGAGGTCGAGCGGGCGAAGTAGACCCATCGGCACCTCGCTCCACGGACGGCCGGCAAGCGCCGCATTCGAAAACGCCGGACCCGATGAATGATCGGCGTCCGGCGTTTTCAGTGGGCACCCGATCTTCTACCTGTTCGCGGGAGAAGACAACTGTTCGACGACCTTGTCGAGGTTGAAGCTCGCCGGCTTCTGCCGCGGCGGGAACTCCTTGAACGTGCTCAGCCATGTCGCCGCGAGCGTCTGCAACGGAACCTGCACGAACGCATGATCGGCAAGCCACTTGTCGTAGAGGATCGATTCGTCGCCACGCTCGAACGGATCCGCCCGCAGGTTGAACAGCTTCGGAATGCGCAGCTCCTCGAAGCCTCGCATCCAGACCCCGATCCCGTCGTGGTTCTGTTCCAGAAACACGGCCTTCCATATGTCGTAGCGGATGGCGACGAGCTGGCCGTCGTCGTTCCAATAGACGAATTCCCGTCGAGGAGCATCCTTCACCTCACCCTTGAAGAAGGGCATCAGGTTGAAGCCGTCGAGATGGACCTTGAAGGTCTTGGTGCCGAACGTCCCGCCTTTGAGGCACTTCTCGACGACGTCGGGATCGCCTCCTGCCGCCGAGAAGGTCGGGATCAGGTCGTAGTGGGAGAACGCTTCGTTGAAGATCGTGCCGGGTTGGATGATGCCCGGCCAGCGGATCAGCATCGGGACGCGATAGCCGCCTTCCCAGTTGGTCGCCTTCTCGCCTCTGAACGGTGTGTTACCGCCGTCTGGCCATGACATGACTTCAGCGCCGTTGTCGGTGGTGAACAACACAATGGTGTCGTCGGCGACGCCGAGTTCTTCCAGTTTGTCGAGGAACTGCCCGACATAGCCGTCAAGTTCTACCATGCCGTCGGCGTAGAGGCCCAGCCCGGTCTTGTTCCTTGACTCCGGTTTGAGATGGGTGAAGACGTGCATGCGGGTTGGATTGAAATAGCAGAACCACGGCTTATCGGCCTTCTGCTGCCTGTCGATAAAGTCGAGCGCGGCGCCGAGAAATTCTTCGTCTACCGTTTCCATGCGCTTGACGGTGAGCGGTCCGGTATCCTCGATCCGCCCGTCGGCCGAGGCCTTGATGACACCGCGCGGGCCGAACCGCTTGGCGAACTCCGGGTTCTTCGGATAGTCCGGGTTCTCCGGCTCCTCCTCGGCGTTCAGGTGGTAGAGATTGCCGAAGAACTCGTCGAAGCCGTGGTTCGTCGGTAGGAACTCGTCCTTGTCGCCCAAGTGGTTCTTGCCGAACTGCCCTGTCGCGTATCCGAGCGGCTTCAAGAATTCTGCAACGCTCGGGTCTTCGGCGCGTAATCCGATGTCCGCGCCGGGCAGACCGACCTTCGTCAGTCCGGTGCGGATTGGCGACTGTCCGGTGATGAACGCGGCACGGCCGGCGGTGCAGCTCTGCTCGCCGTACCAGTCGGTGAACATCGCGCCTTCGTTGCCGATCCTGTCGATGTTCGGCGTCCGGTAGCCCATCAGTCCGCGATTATAGATGCTCGCGTTGAACCAGCCAACGTCGTCGGCCATGATCATCAGGATGTTCGGCTTCCTGCCTGAAGCGGCGGCTGAGGTCGCGGCCTGTTGCGCCGCGGCCGGAGATGCAGTCGTTAAAGAGGCCGCCGTCGCGGCAAGGGCCGTGCTTGCCACCAGCAGTTCGCGCCGGCTTAGACCCTTCTTGTCCGGCGTGCCGTCGCTCGTCGTCTTCATTGTCATCGTGCACTCTCCTTGGTGTGATCTACCGAACGCGATGATAGAGATCGGGGACCTCCGGGGAAGTTCGTTACAGTAACAGCGGGGTAACAATGCCTGATCGCTGCGTCCTTCCGCGCCTCGAATTCGTCGGCTCAGAGGAAAAGGAGGCGCTTCACGATCGGCCCGAGTTCGGAATATGGCAGATGGGATGCGCCGACTAGCAGCAGCGGAAGGAGGGCCGGGAAGAGCACCGGAAAAATGTTCGCCTTGTTCACGAGAAGTGCCGACGTCTTCGTCGAAGCCAAATAGATTGGCTTGGCATCCCCGGATTCACTGCCTTGAAACTCCCCCTCCGCCTCGTCCTCGAATACGCTCTCGCCAAGGGCCTTGCGCTCTGCGGCACGTTCGGCGTCGGTCAGCTTCGCCAGCGAAAGCTGCATGGCTTCTCGTTTAAGCCGGGCCACCTGGAATTCGACCGGCACGAGCGGAAGCGCGAAATAGAGGGCGACGATAACCAGCCATCCGGCGCATACGCTCGTGAACAGCGTCGGCGTAACGGTCTGATGCTCCATGACATGTCCAACGCCAGCCGCGAGGACGGAACTGGTGGCGAGCGTGAAGAGGGCCGAACCGGCCGGGTAGTACCCGAGAAAACCGAGCCCGCCATGCCCGTCCGGATGAGTCACGGCCAAGCGGAGGTGACATCTGCCTATCGCGGCGAGCAGTCGCCACCACACCACGTGCTTCCAGACGAGCCTCGTCAGCAAAAACCAGTACAGCGTGTTGCCGACCGAAACGCTCCAGATCCCTGCCAGCGAAGGCATTCCATCGAGCACCGCCCACGTTGGGCCGATACCGTTAAGGAGGTTTGACGCGTTGAAGGCGGACGCCCCCATGGCGACGAGGAGGCAGGCTAGTTCCGGCAGCAGGCCGGTTGCCCTTGCTCTCGCGTCTCGAAGCGCCTTCCTGGCGTCCGGCACGGATTGCCCTGCCATGAGCGGAATACGCAGCAGGAGCGACACGCATTTATCGAGAGAAAGGCCGATCGGCTTCTCGGCGAGCGTCAGCAGTACGGGTGCGACCAGGAACTTCGCCCAAGCGCCCCAGTCGTGCAGGAACAGGCCAGCCCCATATCCACCCCGCGCCGCCAGAAGCAGCAGCATCGGCATCCCCCAGCTTAACGATGCCAGGACGAAAGCACGCCATCCGCGCCTCCCCAGACCCAGGCGGCCCATCAGCTCGTAAAAAGGGCCGCCATGCATGATCCGAAGGCGATCGTCCTCCACGTGGGCCATCCAGCGCTCCTCGATCATCGAACGGTCGGCGCCGCCGCCGCCGTCATTTTTCAAAGGCGAAGACCTTCTTCCAGTCCGATTTCATGTCGACGACCAGCCAGTTGCGGCGTTCCGCCTCGTCGAGCGCCTTGTCGAGCTTGCCTACCGCGCTCTTGCGGTCGTAGGCGACTTCGCGGTCGGCGTCGGTGTGGTGGACGATCATCGCAAAGCGAGGGCCTTTGGCGGCGGTCACCCAGCGCAGCATCTCGTAGTCGCCGTCCGAGTTGCCTGCGACGAAGATCGGCTTTCTCCCGATGAACTTGTTGATGCCCGATGGCTTGCCTTTGCCATCGTCGACGAAGTCGAGCTTGGGGAGCCTTCTCAGAACGGGCACGTCGCCGACGATGGCGTACTCGGTGGTGATCGTGCTGCCTACGACCTGCTCCGGTGGGATGCCGTACATCTTCTCGGTCATCGGTCGCATGAACTCGACGCCGCCGCCGGAGACGATGAACGTCTTGAAGCCGTTGGCACGCAGATAGTCGAGAAGCTCCCGCATAGGCAGATACGTCATTTCGTCGTAAGGCTTCCCGGTCTTCGGATGCCTGGCGGTAGCGAACCAGTCGGCTACGATCTTCGAGAACTGATCGGTTGTCATTCCTGAGTGGGTGACGGTGAGGAGATCGACGAGTCCTTTTGGTCCGCTCTGTACGACCGCCGCAAGATTGCCGGAGAGAACCGACTTGAAGGGGTCTTTCGACTTCCATTCCGGATGCTCCGGCGACAGCGCCTTGATCCTGTCGAAGACGAATGCGAGCTGATTGTACACCGGCTGCTCCGACCAGAGCGTGCCGTCGTTGTCGAAGACGGCGATCCGGTCGTCGGGCGCGACATAGCCTTCGCCGTTCTCGGTGGTCGTCGCCTTGACGAAGTCGAGGATCCTCGTCTTTGCGGCGCCGTCGTTCCAGGATGGCAGGACTTCCTGTGCCGCCGCCGGGGCGACGGCGAAAGCTGCGAGTAGCAGCATCGCCACGAACACGGATGCAAGTACGGTATCATAGATCTGAACGCGGGACTTCATCGCTCTGCCTCAGGTTCTCTTCACGCAACGGAAGCCGACATGGCTGGTGGAGGTGTCCTCCGGCTCTGCGTGGCGGGCCGCGGGGCGATAGCGCCTGCAGTAGTTCGGAGCGCAGAGATGCGAGCCGCCCTTCAGCACGCGCCTGGCGATGCGAATTGCGGGCTGGCGTGGGTCGAGGCTTGCTTCGGCGTCGCCCTCGCGAGGATTGCTCGGAATGCAGCACGAATGTTTTGCGGGCTCGGGATGCCGGGTGGACCAGTAGTCGCTCGTCCACTCCCAGACGTTGCCGATCATGTCGTAAAGGCCATAGGGACTCGCCGGGAAGGATCGGACCGGCGAAGTGCGCTCCTGTCCCTTGGGCTTCGTCGACCGCGTAGGGAAAGTGCCGTTCCAGGTGTTGGCCATCGCGACGCCGCCGGGTTCCAGCTCGTCTCCCCACGCGAATTCCGTGTCGTCGAGACCGCCGCGAGCGGCCAGCTCCCATTCCGCCTCGGTGGGCAGATCCATCCCGGCCCAGCGCGCGTAGGCCAGTGCGTCGGCGTAGGCGACGTGGACGACGGGATGGTCGAGTTTGCCGCGCAAGTCGCTCAGGCCTCCGAGCGGGCGGCGCCAGTTCGCGCCGAACTTGAACGTCCACCACTGGGTGATGTCGGGCCCGTCGACCGATTTCGGCTGCGTGAACAACAGCGAACCCGCCCTGAGCATCTCGGTCTTCGCGCCGGGATAGTCGTTCGGGTCGGGAACCCTTTCGGCGACGGTAACATGCCCCGTGGTCTCGGTGAATTCCTTGAACTGCCGGTTGGTGACGGGCGTCTCTGACATCCAGAATCCGTCGACTTTTACTGGATGGGCGGGAGCCTCCTCCGGATAATGATCGTCCGATCCCATCGTGAACGTCCTGCCGGGAATCCAGACCAGACCATCGTCCCGCCGGGCCTGCTCCGCGTTTTCGAATGCCATCGCCATCGCCGTCTCCAGAAATGATGCCTCCGACCTTAGCGTGCGCTTCGCGGGAGGGAAGATTGTTACGGTAACAATGGGGGTAACAACGGCCTCTCCGCACTCGGATTGAGATCGGGCAGCGACCCTTTTCGTTCCATGCTTTTCATTGTTGGAAGGTTTATCGCCGACGCCAGCGCCGTCCTGTCCAACTGCGCGTCACGCGACCGGAAGAGACGTCGCTCAAGGATCGCGACCTGCGCTGCAAGCCTGGGGTTCTGCTCGGCGGCGACCCAGGCGGCGACCGTCCGATGTCCCAGTCGACGGCTCCAGTCCTGGAGCGCCCTGTAGATGGCGTCCTCGGGTCCCACCCCGATCACGGTGCGCAAGCGCCGCAGTCTTCGTTTCGGATTGTTCCGGCGCCTCCCTCGAAACCCGTCCACCGCTGCACGGATGTCTCCAAAGCGCCGCCACGCGAATAGGGCAATTGCCAGATCGATCGCGCCGAGCAACAGCACCGTCAAGATACCCTTGCTCGCGCCGCTCGAAGGAGCCTGCTTGTCTTCGAGGGTGGGGGAAATACGCTTGGTCGTCGCGGCCGTTGCGACGAGCAGGGTGACCGCCGGGAGCGTCGCCGTGGCACTTTCGTGGGCGTCGACGTCGAACCAGGGGTAGGAAATCGCGGGAAGCGAGAACGAACCCTCGCTGGCCGTCGTATAAACGATGGTCTCCGATCTGACGCTTTGGGTCCCCACGTTGCGTCCTGCTCCGCGTTGCTCCACGCCGTCGGCAAGCACGGGCGCCTTGACGTACCGCGCGACGCCCGCGACGTCTCCAGGAACCACCGGCGGCATCAGCATCGCCTGCGTATCCTCGGCGGAAACGACGATCGTCCTGACTATCGCGTCGCCCGCCCTCAGGGTCGCCGGATCCCTGTCGAAGGATTGGGCGATGGTCAGGCTGCGGGCGGCGAACGGCGCCGCGGTCGGATCGGCAGCGGTTGCGACGTCGAAAGTGGGAAGGGCGACCGTCACCTGGGCCTTTACCGGGTTGCCGTCCACCGAGAAGCCAAGCTCGATGCCAATCTTTGGAAGCGGAAAGAATCCCGCCTTTTCCGGCACGACGGAGTAGTTCCTTCGAATCCCGGAGTACTGCACTCCGTCGATCGTCTGCAACATATTCACCGCACGTTCCGACGAAAGCGTGACCATCGCGTCCGGTACCTCGAAGAGCGGAAACTGTGGCGGCGACGTGAAGAAGTCGGGCACGAAGACGTCGACCACGACGTGTACCTGCTGGCCAGGCACGATGCCGTCCGCGCCTTCGATCGACGCCCGTCCGAATGGTTCGGCAGCGAATACCGGCGAACACGCCAGGAAAGCGATCAAGATGCCGAGAAGCCTCACTGCGACGCCCTCCCAGCTTCGATCGAGAACCTTCGGGCCAGCAGATCGGCGGGGCTGACGGTGATGTTCTTCATCCACATTTCCGAGGTCTGCTCCGCGACGTCGATCCGCCCCTCCTTGCCCTTCTTGCCCTTGTCGTCGAACTCGACGCTGTCGGGCTTCTGGCTCGGCTCTCCTCCTTGCTCGTCCTCCTTGTCCTTCTGCGCTTTCAGAAGTTGTTGGGCGATCGCGAGGTTCGCCTGGGCGTCCGGCCAGTCTTTCCGTTGTTCGAGCGCCTTGCCGTAGGCTGCGACGGCCTCGTCGTATCTCGCCAGGTGGAGAAGGGCGTTGCCCTGATCATACCAGCTTTCGGGCGTATCGACGGCGGCAAGGGCGTCCACCGCTTCCTTAAATCTGCCGGCCCGATAGAAAGCGACGCCCTTCCACATCGGATCGACGAAGTGCCTCGCAGCCGCTTCGAATTCGCCATGTTGAAAGGCGATCCGCCCCTGCTGATCGGCGGTCAACCACATGTCGGCGAGTCCTTCAGCACTGGCGTTCTGTGGCAGCGCAAGGTGCAGCCCAAGCAGCACGACGCTCGTCCTGACCACCCATCCCCTTCGGAAGGAGAACGCCATGGCGGCCGCAAGCGGGACCACGAGCCACCAGCCGAGGTCATGCCAGCGATCGCCTTCCGACGCTTGTCTCTGCGCGAAATTAGAACGGACGCGCTGATCGATCCATCGCACGTCCGCGTCGTCGTCTGTCACCGTCGCGACGGCGGCTCCGGTTTCTTTTCCAATCTCCTCCAGTCTGGTCACGTCGAGCTTCGGGAAGAGGCGCGACCCTGAAGCGTCCGAGACGAAACCACCGTCCGGCGTCTTCACCGGACCGCCCGCCGACGTGCCGACGCCGAGGATGACGACGCCATTGACGCTTGACTTGACGACGCCGGTCGCGGCCTCCTCGATGCCGTCCGTCAGCAGCAGGATCGTTCCGGTCGATCCTTCCTTTTCGAGGAGGCCATCCGCGAATTTCAGGGCGGCGGCAGTATCCTTGCCCGGCGTCGGCATGATCCGTGTCGCAAGGGCGTCGGAGTAGCTTTCGAGTAGTGCGGCGTCCTCGGTCGGCGGAAGGACGAGATGAGCGCTGCCGGCGTAGGCGACGATGGCGGTCCGCGCTCCCTGCCGGGCGGCGAGGATGTCCTTTATCTTCAGCTTGGCGCGTTCGATCCTCGACGGCGTCACGTCGACGGCGTCCATCGTCTGTGACAGGTCGACAGCGATTACCAGCGGCGCGGTATCCTCCACGAAGGGCGGCGACTCGCGCTGCCAAGTCGGCCCGGCAGCGCCCACGATGCCGACGATGAGCATGGCCGCCAACAGCCAGGACGGCCGAACTCGTGTCCCACCAGATCCGTCGACGACGAGGCTGTCCAGCAGATGCGGAGCGATCATGCTCTTCCATTGCGACCGGACGTCGCCCGAGCGGGACGCCAGCCAGAGGACGAGGATCGGCAGCGCCAGTAGAACCAGCCACCATGGACGGATGAAGTGGAAGTCGGCGATCATGCCGCGGCTCTCCGGCGCAGGAACCCGACCGCCCCAGCAGAGGCATGGAACCCCGCGAGCAGCAGGACGGCCGCCAGCAGCGGCCAGTGGAACAGCTCGATCCGCGGCCGCCATGACAGGTTCTTCTGGTCCTCCGGCGTGATCTGATCGAGCACCTGATAGATCGACGCGAGTTGCGTCTGGTCTCCGCCGAAGAAGTAACGGCCGCCCGTCTTCTCGGCGATGTTCTGCAGCGTCGCCGTGTCGAGCTTGTCCTCGCCGGTCGCTCGCGGGTCGCCAATGCCGACGGCGTGGACCACGACGCCTTTCGACTTCGCGATCTCGGCGGCCTTCAGCGGCGGCATCCGGCTTGCGGTGTCGTTGCCATCGGTCAGAACGATCAGCACCTTTTCCGGTACGCCGGTTTTCTCGAACATCTTGATCGCTAGCCCCAGTGCGTCGCCGAGCGACGTCCTCGGCCCCGCCATTCCAGGCACGGCGTCGGCGATCATCGTTTCGACGAGCGCGTGGTCCATGGTGAAGGGCGCGAGCGGGTAGGGGGCGTCGCCGAAGGCCACAAGGCCGATGCGGTCGCCGGGGCGCCTGCCCACGAAGTCCGCGACGACCCGCTTGACCGCGTCGACACGCGCGAGGGGGATGCCGTCGGCGCCCGGAAAATCCTTTGCATCCATCGACTGCGACAGATCGAGCGCCAGCAGGATGTCGCGCTGCGGTTCGACCTTCTCGATCGGCGGCTCGACGAATTGAGGACGGGCGAGCGCCACCACCACGAGGCACCACGCAAGTCCCTCGGACACGACCTGCGGCCATGGCCTTCGGGCAATTACCGAACCCTCTGTCGGCTGGACGCCGGCGGCTTCCGCGACCTGGGTGAAGAAGGGCAGCCTGACCGAGGCGGAAGTTTCCCGATGCGCCGGAAGCAGCCACCAGACCAGCAGGGGAACCGGGAGCGCCAGCAAGAGCCAGGGAAGATCAAGCTGGTACATGGTGGCGCTCGATCCAGTTTCTGGCCGCAACGACAAGATCACTGCAGACGTTTGAAGGCAGGTCGGCGGCGACTTCCGCGCCATGGTACTCGAAATCATCAAGGAGCCGCTCCAACGCGTGGCCAGCGCCAGCGCCATCGTCGTCATGAACGTCGAGGAAGCGGACCCAGGCGTCGCCCGACAGCGATGCGACTTCCGTTCGCGGCCACGCGGCCAGCGCCGTGCGCTTCAAGACTTCGCCCAGGTTTCGAATGCCATCCCGGCGCGTCGCCGGCTTCGAAAGCTGTTCGGAGATTTGGGGAAGCAGTGAAAGCGCCTCGCGTCGGTAGGCGTTCGCACGATAGCGAAGAAGCCACCGAGTTGCCGTCAGGACCAACATGACGAGCAGGGCGCCGGCAAGCACGGCCCATCCCCATGTCTGCGGCATCCACGACACCGGTTCGGGCGTCGCGATGTCGTGCAGCGATCGGAGTGCCGCTTCCGTCATTGGATCGAGTTTGGCGATCGGCTCCATCAGCGTCTCCTCTGTCGCCAGGCGGACTGCTCCAGCCAACGCCGTAGCTGAGGCGCGGTCTCCTCCGCAGCCGAGATCGGCAGCATGGGGAGGCCGAGTTCGCTCTGCCATGCCCGCAGTTCCCGTCCCCGGTTGCGGGCGAACGTGTCGATCGAGTTGCGAACGCTTGCTGTGCGAAGCGAGAGCTCTGCCTGCGGGCCGCCGCCGCTGACGACGATGTCACCCGTCGCCGGCAATTCCAGCAAGAACGGATCATAGACGAGAATGCAGACGACGTCGTTGCGGGAAGACAGCCTCAGGAGGAGATCACGCGTCCTCGCGGTATGGCCATCGAAGTCAGAAATCACCACGACTAGATGGTCGTGGTGCGCGACATTCGCCACGGTCTCCAGCACGGTATCGAGCTGCCCAGATGCGGTGGCAGGCGCCGCATCGGCCTTGAGTGCGGCATTCTGTGTGGCGATCCGATCGGCAAAAGCGATCACGGCATTGCGGCTGCGATGCGGCTTCACTTCACTGATCTCGCTGTCGCCGAAGACGAAACCGCCTACGCGGTCGCCGGAGCCCAGGATGCGCCAGGCGCAGAGCATGGCCGCTTCCGCTGCCGTCACCGATTTCATCGATCGCCTGCTGCCGAAGAACATGTTGATCCGCTGGTCGACGACGACAAGCGCCGGGCGTTCCTTCTCTTCCGAATAGACGCGGACGACGGGCTTCGTGGTGCGCGCGGTGACGCGCCAGTCGATGGAGCGGATGTCGTCGCCAGGGAGATAGTCTCGCAGCTCCTCGAAGGTCAGTCCGCGTCCGCGCATCGCCGAATTCATGCGGCCGGCAAGCTGCTGATGGCTGCGTGCCTTCTGCACGAAGCTCAGGTCGCGGGCTCTCCCCTCCAGTGCAACGAGCTGTTCGGTCGAAACGTGGACGCCGTCTCCCGTAGCCATGGCTTCTCCTTCACGATACCGCGACGAGTTCGGTGATCCGGTCGATCACCTGATCCGGCGTCGTGTTCGATGCATGGGCCTCATAGGAGAGGATCAGCCGATGGCGGAAGACTCCGTTGACGATGGCCTTGACGTCGTCAGGCGTGACGTAGTCACGGCCCTTCAGCCAGGCGCGGGATCGCGAAACCTTGTCGAGCCCGATGACGCCGCGGGGACTGACGCCAACCTGCAGCAGCTTGGCCAGATCCTTGTCGTAGCGGTCCGGGTAGCGCGTGGCGAAGACCAGCGCCACCATGTATTTCTCGACGGGATCGGAGACGGTGACGTTTCCGATTTCCTTGCGTGCGTCGAATACCGCTTGCGGGCTCAGCTTCTGCGGCGGCGCAGGTTTCGTGCCGCCATGAGCCTCGTTCTCCTCGCTGCGGTTGAGCCGCATGATCGCTGCCTCCGACTGCTCGTCCGGATAGCCGACCTCGACATGCATCAGGAAACGGTCGAGCTGGGCTTCGGGCAGCGGATAGGTGCCTTCCTGCTCGATCGGGTTCTGCGTGGCCATGACCATGAAAAGATCGGGCAACGGATAACTCTTGCCGCCGACCGTCACCTGTCGCTCCTCCATGGCCTCCAGCAAGGCGGACTGCACTTTGGCCGGTGCCCGGTTGATTTCATCTGCGAGGATGAGGTTGGCGAAGATAGGGCCTTGCTGGAACTTGAACTCGCCCTTGCCGCCGTCGGTGAAATAGATTTCCGATCCGGTGATGTCTGCCGGGAGCAGATCCGGCGTAAACTGCACGCGGGAGAGTTCGGAATCGAGGTTCTTCGCCAGGCTCTTGATCGCCCGCGTCTTGGCGAGACCGGGAAGCCCCTCGACAAGCAGGTGGCCGTTCGCCAGCAGGCCGAGCAGCAGTCGCTCGACCATCTGGTCCTGGCCGATGATCGACTGACCGATGCGTTTGCCGAGTTCCAGGACATCTTCACGGGCGGACATGTCGTTCACTTTCGATTGGAGCTCACTGTGTCAGCAGTCTGGATTGCGGATCGTCATGCAAGGTGTCTTCGAGGACGGTCGTCGCTGGCTTCCTCGCAGTGGACGACTGCTCGACGATCGTCAAAGGCGCCGCCACGGTCGCCCCGGCAATCGCGCCGACGCTCCTCGCGGTTCCTCCGACCACGGCGGCGACGCCTTGGCCGAGAGAGACGTTACTGTCCGTCAGCGTCTGCCCCGTCATCAACCGCTGTCCGATGAGCTGGACGATCTCGGGGCTCTCGGCAAACTTGCCATGATGGAGGCTGTCGTCCGTCTTCACCTTCGTCAGATCGATGGCGGTGATGCCGGCCTCCTCTAGCCGCGAGCGATAGGGCTCCTTCGACGGATCGATCGCGCCAAGGCGGGACACGTTGCCGGTGATGAAGCTCGACGCCGCCAGCGCCCGGTCGTCCTGCGACACGAAGATGGTGAACTTCGGCCTGGGCGAACCCATTTCGGCAAACTGCTTGGCGAACACCTGGATGTCGATGTCGGGCGAGGCGAGGATGACATTGTGGATCTTGGCATTCACGTGGCCGTCGCGGATGCCCATCTGGCGCAGCGATTCCATCGCCAGCCAGGTTCCCATCGAATGGGCCAGGACGGTGATGTCCTTAACTGCTGGATCGGCGGCGAGGACGCGGAGAGACTGCTCGAGCGCGGTGCGCGAATAGTTCGTGCTTTCCTTGTCGTACTCGTAGCCGGTCAATTCGGCGCGAGACGGCCAGGTGAACAGCATCGGCGTCGCCTGCATGCCGCTGTCGTGGACGATCTGCGCGAGACGGAAGACGCTGTCCTCGTACTTGTTGTTAAAGCCGTGAATGAACACCAGCGCGTGACCGCCCTCGATGTGCTGCCGGAACCAGGCCCGTCCTTCCGGGACTGTGCTGATCTGTTTTACCCGCGTGACCGCGAAATCGGTCGCAGGGTTTGCGGGCAGCCGCTTCGGCCACTGGACCGTTCCGGCCTGGCGACCCGGCGGAATGGAGACCGCGACATCGGTAAGGTATGGCTTAGGGCTGCGCTCGCCGTTGAACAACGTCGCGGGATCGCCCGAGGGCTGCCGTGTCGTCGCCACAAGCATGTCGATCTGCGTGGTCTTCGGTCCGGCGGCGTTCAACGCCACCGGCTGCATCACGCCGCTTGGATGACCGCATCCAGAGATCAAGACGAGCGGCCACGTCAGGAGGGCTGTTCGCGACCTGCTCATCTACTGCGCCGCGACGTTGGTCGGCTTGGTGATCGACAGCGGCATGGAGATCGTCAGGAAGACGGCGTCGCCCTCGGCCCGGTTCTCCGTAGAGAACTCATGGAAGTACTTGATGCGCGTCGAGATTGGGAGCTCGCCCACCTTGAAGTTCCAGCCGATCGTCGCTCCGATGGCCGCCGCCCGGCCCTTGAAGTCGCTTCTGGCTCCAGCACCGCTGTCTCCCGTCACCTGGTCGTAGTAGTAGCCGACAAGGCCCGCGTCGAACTGTTCGTTGAAGTGTTGCACTGCCGCCCACTCGAAATGGAACTCGTTGCCGGTCCGGTAGTCCGTAGCCGGGTTCTCCGCGTTAAACGTCATACCGACGACGGCGGAGAGATCTAGCCCGACCGTCGGATCCAGCCACGTCACGGCCGCCGACACGTCCGCGCCCCAGTGATGGAAGGCGATGTTCGATATCTCGCCCTCCTGGTAGTCGCCGATCGGGACGTTGACCAGCAGGCTCGTCTGCCAGTGGAAATTACCGGCTTCCCAGCCCAGCAGGCCGCCAAGGACCGGGTCGCCGATCGTGAAGACGTCGTCGGAGATCGAACCGGAAGCGCCGCCGCCGAGCGGCCCCGCAAGCGTAAGATCGGCATCGGTGTTCTTCCAGCCGAAGGGGATCGTAGCGGAGAGGCCGAGATGCGCTCCCATCACCTCCTCGGGAAGGATCCAGAGGACCGTCGGTACGTCGATGGCCGCCGCGCCTTCGACGCCGACCGCAAGACGCCCGCCGGAGGGAAGAGCACGCCCGCCGCCGAGGTCGCCGGAGTAGATGTAGACGTCGTTGGAGAAGAAGACGCCGGGAGGCGGCGTAATCGCCGCAGCCGGTCCTTTCGAGCCCAGCAAATAGAAGCCCGCGCCGCCCTCGGCCGCCGTTGCCAGGGAAGGGAGCAGCCCCAGGACCGCAAGCACGGCAAGGCGTATCGATAGATGCCTGATCATAAGCGTAGCCACTCCGTTAAGCCTGATGTCTACCGCCGGCGGATCCTGCCGCCGCCACCATGAAAGCCGCCTCCGCCGCCACGGAACCCGCTGAACTCGCGGCCTCCACCGCCCCGGAACTGCCTCCCGCCGCCGCCAAACTGTCCGACGTCGCGACGTCCGAAGTTCCGCGAGAGGTCGCGCTGGTTGCCGACATGCCGGGCGACCCGGTCAACTCCGAGATTGTCGGGCGCGCGCTCGCGCACCTGCCGAAGGGGAGCGGCGTTCTGACGGTCATGGACCCGGTTCTGGACGCGGTCCTTAGCGGCAGGATTACTCTTGATCCTGTTCTGGATGTTCTCGGCCCGCTGTGGAGCATTCTCGCGAATACGATCCGCCGCTTCCGGATGTTTGGAGGCGAACTGCTCGCCGGCGTTCTTCAGACCTTCCGAACCAGGCCGGTTGACCGGATCCCAGCCGTCTGGCGTGTGCTTCTGCCACTCGCCATTTTCGCGGCGATAGACGTTGCCGTCGCGCCCCGCGTAGATGTCGCCGCCTTTGCCGCCGGCGACGAAGCCGCGGTCGCCCGAGGAGTTATGCCAGTGGAGGCCCGCCGCATTCCCGGTCGATCCGCCGCTGATGCGGGCGAACTCGCCCCCGTGCTTGACGGCCGCCGTGCCCCACTTGCCGTAGACGTTAGTCCCGCCGCGGGCGGCGACGGCGTTGCCCGTCCGTGGATTGTAGGCGGCAACGAAACCACGCGCGCCGCCAGGCCCGGCTATCGCACCGCCCCGAATGTAGGTGCCGGTGCGCGGGTTGTAGGCCGCCCCGCCGGCAATGCCGCGGTAGGGGCCGTAGGCGTAGCCGTAACGGCCAAAGGTGCCGAAGGCGGGATTGTAGAACGCGCCAACCCCGTAGGTGACGGGCCGCGGGTAGTAGGGCCAGTAGCCCCCGGACCAGCCGAAGTCCCACCAGGCGGGATATGCCCAGCCGGTCCCCCAGACGAGTGCGTCCCAGGTGAGGTAGGCGCCGAGGTAACCCGCTGTATATCCATACCAGACGGCGTCGGGCTCGGTGTCGTAGACCCTGACGTAGGTGACGTTGTAGACTGGCGAGGAGGCGGGGATCTTGTAGATCTCGTCGGGTACGGCCTTGGCGACTTCGAACGGCCCGGTCGGGCTGTCGCCGACGAACCAGACGCCGTCCTTCAGCACGAAGTATTTGTCTCCGACCTTGATCACCTGCTCGTTCGAATTGACAGCATAGGAAATCGATGTCCCCTCGATCGCCTCGAACTTCGGATCTCCGCTGTAGGAGACGTCGACCTTCACCGTTCCGTCGGTCGCCACCCGCGCCATCTGCGGAATGCTCGCTTTCAGCCGCGCCTCGGCGCTCTCGGAGGTGCCCGGTATCGAAGCCCTGACGGAATAGTACGAGGCGTCCTGCGGAATGTTCTGGAAGTCCGCAGGCAGGTTTGGGGTCGCGAACGTCCAGGGACCGTCGAGCGACTGCGCCGAGAACCAGCGGCCGGAGAGCAGGACGTACCATGTCTTGTCGGCGGGGCGGTAGAAGACGTCGCTCGTGGTGTTCGACGCCCATTCCAGCCCTGTGCCAGGGACCTTCTCCAGCGCAGGCTGCCCATCGAAGACGAGGAGTTCAGCCTGCATTTCGGAATAGAAGACCTTCGGCGCGTCCCCTTCCGAAAACTTCTGGGCGGGTAGGGCCGCCTTGACGTCCTTCCAGTCGTCCTCGTCCGGTAGGGCCGAGAGCTGTGGCGGCAGCTCGGCAGCCTCCGTCCACTCTCCGTCGAGCGCCTTCGCCGTCAGCCAGCTCTTCTCGTCGCGCAGATAGAACCCCTTGTCGCCGTCGGACTGGAAGACGTCCCAGTTGGTGTTGACCACGAAGGACAGACCCTGCACGCCCTTCACGGGGGAGACGACCGCCTTGCCGTCCGTCTGCACGAGGATGGCCGGCGTGTCGCTGTGGAAGACCGGCGGAGGATCGGCCTTCAGGCCGGAGACGTCGTTGAGACGCTTGTAGTCGGCGAGACTGGCGGTGAGGCGGTCCTGCGAGACCGTGATCGGGTCGGTCGGCAGGATTTTGCCGACGCCGAGTGCAAGCTTCGCGAGCTGGTCCTTGTCGAGCGTCGAGAAGTTGACCTCCGTCGCCTCGACGTCCGTCAGAACGACGTTGTCCGTCTCGTCGTCGGCGACCGTCTTCGCCGTCACGCCGATCACGCCATAGACCGGGGAGGCCTCCTTCGACGTCTTCAGCTCGGCGGCAATGAGCGCGTCGAGCTTCGTAAAACCTGGCCAGTCCACCACCTGGGGCTGGAAGAGGGTCAGCGTCGCGCCACTGTCGGCGGTGAAGGTTCTCGGCCACGATGGCGCTTCCGCGGCATTTTGGCTGAGATACTGGCCGCTAACGAAGCCGTTCTCCCTGCCGAAGGTTATCGCGCACCACGCCCCGCTCGCGTCGCACTCCTTGAGGTCGACCTGCGATCCCTCGGAAACCTTGCCGATCGCGGCAAAGCCCGTTCCAGGCCCCGAGCGAAGATTGACGTTGGTGGTGACGCTCGCCGGATCGGCCAGCACGTTGCCTGCGAGAAATGTGGAGGCGACCAGGAGGACAAGCAGCTTTCGCATCGTGGCGACCCTTCGACATCATCGCCCGCCTTCTGCGGGCTCGTCGAAAGGAAGCCAACTTCGGTCAATGGGCAACATTGTTACTGTAACAAGAGGCGTACATGACGAAGAAGAAGGCAGACTTTACATCCGGCCGTTGCTCGCCAGTTCCGGCAGCTTCAGCCCGGCCTGCTCGACGCCGGCCCGAAGAGCCATCTCAAGGCTTCTGTCGTAACGCACGCCGAAAAACATTGCGGCTATCGTGCTGTCGAGATCTGCATGCTGCAGGCGCGCGTCCGCCATCTCCTTCTCCGTGACGGGGCGGTCGCCGAGACGGGCGATGGCCGCCAGCTTCAGAACGCATATCGGCGTGTCTGGAGCTGGAACCTGACGAGCGAGGAACACCGCCTGAGCGTAGTCTCCGCGGCGGTAGGCGTCGAGGATCATCACGAAGCTCGCATCCCGGATCGGCTGACCCGAAACGTCCGTCGCTTGTCTGGCGACTGCGAGGGCCTCGTCCCAATGGCCGGAGAGATACATGACTTTCGACACTCTGGCCGCCAGATCGGTATTTTCGGGGTTGAGCGCCATGGCCCTCTTCCCGGCGGCGATCGCGGTCTCGTTCTGGCCAAGCTGGTACTGCGTCGCCATCTGTGCCAGCGCCGCTCTTGGCGAGGTCGGTGAAAGGGTGGCCGCGCCGTTGGCAAGCTCCACGCTTCGGTCGAAATAGCTGTCGTCGCCCGTCGCCCTACCCGTCCACATGAAGACGCGGGCAAGTGTGGCCATCGCGTCGGAATCCGACGGATCGGCGGCGATCGTCGCCTCCAAACAGGGACGGGCGCGCTTCAATCCGGCGACGTCCTTGAGCTCGATGGCGCTTTCGCCTCGAAGCACGCAAAGATTACCGGTCGTCGCAAGCGGCAGGTCTCGTCTGAGTTCGATCGCGCCGACGATCCCGGCCGTTCCTGCAAGCCTGCGGGACATGGCGTAGACGAGGCCGGTCGTAGCCGCAGCGCTTGAACCGGCCGCGACCTGTCGTGTTTCCCTGTCCGCCCAAACGGTCTCTCCTGACGCGGCATCTGCGATCTGCCACGAGACGGACGCCAGGCCGGCGGCCTCCTCGTATCGCATGCTGACGTCGTAGGAGTGCTGGGCGACCTCGTTTGGCGGTTTCGCTGCACCTGCAGTTGCGGCCTTCAACCGCACGGTACCGAAGCGGGCCATCGACATTAAGAGGCCCTCCATGAAGGCGTCGCCAGCGGCTTTGTCATTCGCGGTGGCCGAGAGCGAGAGGGATACGAAAGGCTTTTCGGTGTCGATGGTCGGCACCAAGGCTTGCACCACGGCGTAGCCTGACGCGAGACAGATCGAGCAGAAGGCGGTCAATGCAACAAAGGCTTGCTTCCATGACCTCCCTGATTTCGAAGGCCCTTCGATCTTCTCTGATGAAAGCGGGCCGACGTTGTCAGCGAAATCCGCCGCATCGAGGCGCGGACTGCGTGGCCGGTCGCGTTCGACGAATACAGGAACGTAGCGACCGCGCGGGATGTCGAGCCTTGCGCCCGGTTCGTCGCTGATCTGCTCGTAGTATTTCTGGAGGGTCTCGCGGAGCCTTGTGGCCTCGATCCGCACGATCGGGTCTGAGGACGGGTTGAACGATGACGGGCGGTTGAAGACGTCGATCGCCACCGAGTAGGCCTTGACCGCGCTGCTGCGCCCCTCGAAGCGGGCGTCTATGATGTATCTGAGAAAAGCTCTATGCCGATCCGACACATGGAGCCTTGGATCGGCAAGTAGCCGATCCGCCTCCATTCGCGCCTCGTGTTCGCAGACGATACGCGCCCCGCTGCCCACGCCGTTAGCTGCCATTCCGCACCTCACGCCCGTTCGCCCCATAAGCAGGCGCGAATGTACGCTGGCAAACTTTCGGTTGCAACCATGAACGCCTGCATGGTTACCGAAAACTTGATGGCAAACCTATCGGGAGCGCGCCAAGCGTGAGAGACAGCGGCTCCTGACGTCGCTTTCGAGTTCAAGACACACCGCTCGATACTCGTCGATCAGGCCTTCCTCGCCGGCGTCGGACTTTCGCAAAAGACGCTCCAGAGTAGCGGTTGCGTCTTCGTAGGCCTCGCACAGCGCCTCCAGGCCGACATCGTTCTGCCAGAGCAGGTGGAGTTGGCCGCGAAACGAAGGCAGCCTCAGCATCAGTTTCAGCAGTCCGCGGTGAGCTGCTTCTCTGGCGGCGTCCATGGGCGAAGGCAATCCTTTCAGAGGGTATGCGGGGCGAGACGGCCATTTGGCTACCGTCAAGCGAAAAAAGCGAGATTGTTACAGTAACAATCTCGGCCCTCCCGACTTCCGCAGCCCGTTGTTACAGTAACAATCTAGGGTGGGCTGCATTTTCGTGCTGAACTGCGGCGGCTCGTTGGGAGGTCGCCGGGGACAACGAATACGGATAGAAGCCCTTGGCGGACGCTTGCGCAACGCCCTCAGGTTCGCCACACCCTCCAGTTCGAGCAAGGAGTCGCGGCGAGAACGAAATGCGCCTCTTTTTCGGGAACGTGGGACAGCGTCGCGCACGCTTGGCGATACGGTTTTCTACCGATCCAATTCGCAGCTTCTGCAGAGTGATAGAGCCGATGAGTCGCTGGTACTCACGGCGGTGTCGTAGTCGTCTGTCGGATCTCTGCGGCTCTGATCGGCGGCGAGCTGACGGCGTTCACGTCCCGCGCGCCATTTTTCGACGCCGAGCGCCAGGACATGATGGTTCTTCCGTCGTCACGGTTGCGTTGTTACTGTTACATGCTTCCTAATCCGCGAGTTTTGTGGCGCAGTTCCCGTCGGTGGATCGAACGGGGGAATCGTCATGTTCGAACGGGTCGTTGCGAGAGGACGTTCTTTGGGAGTGGCGGCGCTCGCATTGTTCGCTGCCTTTATTCCATTCACTGGTGCCGACCGGGCCGTCGCGCAGGCCTGCCCGACGCCAGTATCCGTCAACGGGACCGGCTGCACCGTCGCCTCCGGCATCACCATCACCGTTCTGAATGCCGCGACGCCGGGCCTCGACGCCCGCAACCCTGGCGGCGCAATAACTGCTCAGGGCGTCACCATCAATCTGGGGCCGGGCGTCGCACCTCGGACGTTCGTCGGCGCTCAGGCGCTCTCTGGCGCAGCGGTGGAACTCGGAGGCTCGACGATCCGCACTCTCACCACCGCTGCCACAGGCCAGCGAGGCGCGATATCCGACGGAACTGGCAGCGTGATTTCCGGAGACGGCACCACGATCTCCCTCGGGGCTGGAGCTGCCACCGCAAGCGACAACCTGGCGGTCATCGCAAGCAATGGCGGCACAATAGACTTCCGTAACGCCGTAGTCGCCACCCTGGGCGGGGTCAACGGTATTGGAAACCATGCGGCGACCGCGACGGGATCGGCCAGCAGGCTTCTGCTTCAAGGGTCGACGCTTTCCACAGTTTCACGCGGGTCCTTCGGCGTGCAGGCCGTCGCCGGAGGGCAGGCCAAGCTGACGGATGTCTTCGTGACCACTACGGGGGCGAACACCACCACGGCGCCGTTGACCGGCAGCCATGCGCTCATAGCCGACGGGGGAGGCAGCAGCATCGAAGGGACGAGGGTGACGCTTTCCACCTCCGGCCTCCTCGCGAACGCTGCACGAGCTCAGAACGGAGGGCTCGTCACCCTTTCCGGGAGCACGATAACGACGACCAGTACGGCGTCGAGCGACGCTGATCCGTCCGCCGCCCTGCGCGCGACGACGGGTGGCCGTCTGATCGTGGATGGCACGACGATCACCACGACGGGCGCGCGTGGCGTCGGCATGGCTGTCGACGACGCCGGCTCGCTCATCCAGCTTCGTTCGAGCAGCATCGACTTCAGCGGCAATCGTATAGCCGCGGCGGTGGTGCAGAACGGCGGCCGGGCGGAGATATCGTCATCGGACATCCTTTCGCGCGGATCCGCAGGCGTCTTCGTGCTCGGAACGGGATCGACGCTCGACCTCGTCGGCTCGACCGTCCGCGCCCAAGGGAACGTCGGGTACGGCATCAGGGTCACTCTCGGAGGCGCGGCGGCCATCACGGACACTACAATCCTGACGGAGGGCCTGAACGGAGCCGGTCTCTACGCCTCCAATGGCAGCATCATCGGCGACAACGTGACCATTCTTACCACCGGAGACGAAAACTCGATGGGCGTGCTCGCCGACGGCAATAGCGACGTCGTTCTGAATGGAGGTTCGGTCACCACCCTTGGAAGCCCGGTGCGGGTCAGCACCTACGCCAACGGCATGGCGGCCCGCAATCCAGATGGGCGTCTGACGGCGATCGGAACTTCGGTGACGACGTCCGGCACGCTCGGCTTCGGCGTGGTCGCGGACGACGGTGGCGCGGTCATTCTCGACGGCAACGCCATCCGTACTGCGGGCGACTCGGCAAGCGGGCTGTTTTCTACCGTGGAGCAGGCCGGGGCGCAGTTCCGCGCAGGCATCACGGGGCGGGGGCTCGTCATCGATACCACCGGCGCGCTCTCACACGGCGCTCTCGCAAGCCAGCATTTCCTGGTCGGCCCATCGGTGATCGATCTCACCGACACCTCGCTGACGACCCACGGCGCGGCGTCGGACGGTCTGCGGTCGATCGGCTCGGCGACCGTGGACGCCGGCGCGTCGTCGGTACTCACGGAAGGCGACGGGTCGATGGGCCTGCATGCGCGGGACAACGGCAGCTCGGTCAACATCGCCAATACGTCCGTCGTCACGACAGGAGAGAACGCTCATGGCGCCCTTGCCAACGCCGGAGGACTGGTCACAGGCGTCGGATCCGAGATCAGCGCGACCGGTGCGAATTCCTACGCGCTGTATGTCGCGGGCGCGAGCGGCTTCGTCTCCAGAGCCAACTTCGACGACAGCCGACTTGGAAACGTCTCCGGTCCGGCTATCGCGGTTGGCGGCGTGGGAGAGGTGACGCTGACGAACTCGGTGGTTGGTGGCAGTCCCCAATGGCTGCGGGTCGCGACGATCGCCGATTTCACGCCGTTGGCTGCACCCGACTCCGGTCCCGAGGGTGTCCAGGATCCGGAAGGCCTCGAGTTTCCAACGCCGTTGCCGCCGCCCCCAGGGGCGCTTCCCGTCGTTCCAGGTCTGGCCGACGTCACCCTCGACGGCTCGACGGTGACGGGTTCCGCCTTCACCGCCGTAGGCAGCGTCTCCAACCTGATGATGCGCAACGACAGCGTCTGGTACATGACCGGTAGCTCCAACGTCACAAGCCTGCTCAACGATCCGAGCCTCATCCAGTTCTCCGCGCCGACCGGCGATCCGACGCTGCTGTCGAGCTACATGACGCTGACCGTGGTGGATTATGTAGGCGAGGACGGCAACATCGGTCTCAACACCTATCTCGACACGGATGGCTCGCCTTCCGACAGGCTGATCATCGACGGCGGGTCGGCGACGGGAGCGAGCGGCCTGATCATCTCCAACACGACCGGCGGCGGGGCGCTCACCACGGGCAACGGCATCCTCGTCGTCGACGCGATCAACGGCGGTGTGACCGATCCTGGCGCGTTTAATCTGCTCGCGCCGGTCGCCGCCGGCCCCTACGACTATCTGTTGTTCCGCAGCAGCGTCGACGGCAGCGGCCCGCAGAACTGGTATCTCCGCTCGGAACTCGCCGGACCGCCTGATCCGACGCCGATCTACCGTCCGGAAGTTTCGCTCTATGCAGCCGTTCCTTCAATGGCCGCGATCTACGGACGGCATATCATCGACACCCTGCATGAGCGCGTGGGCGAGGAGGAGCAGCTCAAGGGGCGGACCGACATCGGCGAAGACGAGAAGTTCAATGGCGTCTGGCTCCGCGGCATCGGCCATTGGGGCCATCGCGACGGCGACGCTCGCGGCGTATATGACGGCGCGCCGGAATTCGACTACCGCTTCGGGGCCATGCAGGGCGGGATGGACTTCTATCGCGACGAGGAGGATGGCGTCACCGACCACGCCGGGATGTACTTCGCCTACGGGCACGGCCGCATGGACGTCACGCAGAACCTGCTGACGACGACACGCGATGCGGGCCGCAACGACTTCGACGCCTTCTCCCTGGGCGGTTACTGGACGAGGTTCGGCGAGAATGGCTGGTACCTCGACGGCGTACTTCAGGGTACGTGGTACGACATGACCACCCACTCGAACCGCGCCACCGCAATCGGCTTCCCGGATCAGAGCATCGACGGCTTCGGGTTCGCCGCTTCGTTGGAAGGAGGCTATCCTTTAGATCTGGGCGACGGCTGGCAGCTCGAGCCGCAGGCACAGCTCATATGGCAGACAATCCATATGGATGGTTTCAACGATGGCGCGGCCGACGTGCGTTACGACAATCTGAACTCGCTTGCGGGTCGGATCGGCGCCCGCGTCGCCCGCACGTGGGAGGCGGAAGAGGCGACCGCGACGGAAGCGGCGCGGCTGGCGACTGTTTGGGGCAGGGTGAACCTCTGGCACGAGTTCACTGCCAAGGCGCAGACCGACATTTCATCGGCCAACGGCTTCGTGCCTTTTTCGGCCGATCTCAACGAGATATGGATCGAAATCGGCGTCGGAGCGACGAGGCAGATATCGGAGAAGACTTCGCTCTATGGGAACTTGAACTTCAGTACGACATTCGACGGAGACAACTACGCGTGGAATGGAAAGTTCGGTCTCAGGGTCAACTGGTAGGCGGGAGCGCGCATCGTCCACGTATCGTCGGACATTGATCGCCACTTCCGCGAACACTTCCTGAATCCTTTGCCACTCGCGAGCTAAAACGACGATGGAGTGGGTCGACTGATCATCCACGTTTGCTTCCTTCAGAGAAGACGGCGCCACGATCGTGTCGTTGTCGAGGGGTGGCGTCAAGCTGCCGCTCGCTGCAGTTCTTCACATGAAAGCACGAGCTGCCGCCCGTACTGATGGCCAGCGTCGAGCACGGATTCGCGTGTCACGCCCGCGACGAAGTACAACGCGTGGATCGCCGAGACGACGAGGACGACGCCATATATCGAAAGGTTTGCACCGGATGCTCTGTAGATGAGCCAGAAGCTTGCAGCGGCGGCGACTGCATTCAAAAGAAGACCCGGACATTTCAGCCCGTAGAGATTTCGTCGGAAACCATACGAGACATTCTCTGCAAACAGCACACTGAATCTGGATTGGTCACGAGTCCTCTCACGTAGGAAGTCCCCGCATGACACGTAGAACTCGTCGGCAGCAGCGGGGTTCGCCCCTTCTTGGGCGGCGGTCGGCGCTTCTTCACCCAGTTCCCTAGACAGGAAGTCAAGGTAACGAGCCTTCGAGCGCACGTTGATCGACTTGTCGCGATGACGAAGAACGGTCGGAAATGGTCGTCCCCCGGATGTGGCGAAAAGCTTACGTTCCGCGCGACGTCCGAACCGCCTGGCGATGTCGGCGAAGGCGAAAAACAAGACGGCCACAGTCACGGCGATGAGGGCTTCGGGCAACCCAAGATTCTCATAGTTGCCTCCGACCATCACCAGCAGGAAGACGAGTGCGGGAGCGACGGCCAGCATCGCCGGAAAAAGGCGGGCGCGAACCACATATCCGTCGAGGAAGTCCATCTACTCCTCGTACCAGCTCGTGAAGGCCACTGGGTTGATAGGCTGAATGCCTTCGCGGTTCGGCATGTCGTGGGCGTGTCTGATCCATCCGCCGGAAACGGTTTTGTAGACCGGATAGCCGCGCCGGAGAAACGCATTCGAGACACGCTTTCTAGGATATTCAGGCTTGTTTACGCCCACCGAACAAAATGCGGTTCCCCTGTTCACGGAACCCTCCGGGACGGCCGGCCCAAGCCAACGGTTCAAAACGGAAGGCGTCACGTTCCGGCGACTTCCATGGTGAGGCACCTGCACGAACGCCGGTGGACGAAGCAGGCCAAGCGCCTGCGCAACATCGGCGGCTTCGGCCAACGCCGCCGGCCCCGCATCGGCGGTCAGCAGCACGGTTTTCTGATCGAAGATGCCAAGCTGTACCACGCAAGATTCGTTCGACGCGGATGTAGGTGAGGGGTTCTCCTGCAACGCTTCCGTTGTCCACGTTTCGAAGAAGCTCGCGAGATTCTTCGCTGCCTCAAAAAGCTTCCCGAATACTCCCTTCACCGGCCTCGCGTAGCTGGAAGGCGTCCGGTCGAATTGAGGGATTAAAGTGAGGTATCGCTCCCTAGTTGGCGCAAGGACGAGGAAGTTGCCAATCCATTGACCTGCGAAGGATTCGTAGACCGGGATGCCTTTGGAGAGTGCGGTTTCTTCTAATTCCACCAGGAGAGGATAGGCGTCTCGAATTGCCCTTTTCAAACCTTCGACAGTGTAATTACGGTGAAAGGCGTGCAGGATCTCGGCCGCGTAAAGCCAGGGCCGATTCATCCATAGGGCGCCGACGTCGAGATGACGGACGACCGGAATAAGACCAGCAATGTGATCGCCGTCCTGATGGGAAAGTACCACGTTGGCGATGCACGAACCTCTGCCATAGTACTGGTTTACGTGATCGATGATCCGTTGCCCGGTATCGGCGTATCCCCCATCGGTGATGTGGATGTTGTAACCGAGTAACGGCGTGCTATAGCGAATGCAGATGGCGTCGCCGTTACTGTCGCCGACAGAAAGGAAGTCTATTTCGTACCCCACCAGCGCACCCTGTTGCTCCGGGTGCAAATTGATCTACTAATGCAACCTCGGCAATAGGTGGCTTATGACTTCTCCACAGATAAGTGGGTTTGTATGAAGGTAGACCGTCAATTTGCGCCGGCATTCATTCGTGCCCGCCATTGAAGAACGACCGCGGACAGCGCAGGAAACGATCGTCGAGGAGCGCCGATCCTAATCCGGATGATGCTTGCCGACACGCTTTTCGATGAAGGCTACCAGGTGGTCGAGGCTGCGAACGTCCTCGAAGACGTGGCCATGCTCGGGCAGCGCAACGTCGACGCCGTCGTCACGGACGTCGACATGCCCGGCGGCCTGAACGACCTCGATCTCGCGAAAATGATTTCAGTGACCCACACATGCACGTGCCGGTCATCATCGCATCGGGCGGACACCGCCTCCGGCCGGAAGAATTCCCTGGCGACGCCGTGTTCGTCCCGAAGCCATATGGTCTGGATGTCATCGCTGCGATGGTGGGAAACATGACCGCAGGCGAAGGACAATGGCTCGCTGGCCAGTCGAAGTCGCCGACCGCGGGACGTCCTTCCCGTTTGACTACCAGAGTTCCCGCGTGGTTCTTGGCAAGCTCCTTCGCTTCCTCGACGGCACCCGGCTCGTCCCAGTCGACGACCGTCTCCCAGGCTTGAATGGGCTGTGCGCGGTCGTCGAGGTCGAAAGCGAATATGCTGATCGATGTGAACGCTCCTGGCATCGGCTCACGCCGATCCGCGCTGCGGCTTCTCGACCTGCTCGTCGATTTCATTCTTCACCTTCTCGCGGACATCGTCTCGGAGCTTGGCGCGGACACGATTACCTCCTCGTCGGTCGCCTCGATCGGTTGGCTGGAATCGTCAGTAAGGCCGGGACCGCTCGGGGCGATTAGGGCGTCCTTCCGTCGATCGATCAGGCCGTCTGTGATCTTGGACATTTGAAATATCCTTTCGGAGCCTGACGACGACCATGATGGATTGTTCGCCGGCCTCAGAAATATCACGAGAGAGCGAGCGTCATCTTGATTGGGCCAGTTTCGCGCCTTGCCGCTAGCCGTTCCACGGCCTGGAGCGAGTCGGCACCGATTCTAGTAAAACGGCCCCTGGGCTTGATCACAAAGCCTGTCTTCGGCAGATCGCATCATAAAAGCGTGTATCCGTACAGGTTGTAATAAACCATCGCGTCGTTAGACGCTGCGAGCCCGGCGCGAACGCGAGTACGCTCTCGCGTCGAGGGGCAATAGCTTGTATTGCAAGTCCGGGGAGGCTTGCCACAAGCCACGCTCGGCTTCGCCTAGGAGGCGGGAACTTCCCCGGATCCGCAAGGATTCGAGTGGTTTGCCGCGGGCTACGTAGAAAGGATTCACGCGCGCGGTCAGGATCGTCCTGGTATTTATGTTAGTCAGGGCTTGGAGAAGCCTGCTGCCGAAATCACCCAATATGTTAGGTGGACTCCAAGGCCCTGAGGGCCTCTTGGAGGCCATTGCTGGAACAAGGATTCGCGTATCACGGGTAGAAGGCCATCTGCCGACGCGGATCCGAACGGCGGGAGACAGGGCCGCGTCTTTCATGGCCGGCACACGATATGTCTGGTGTAGACCGTTTCGGCCGGGCACCCGAGTGCCGTCAGTGCTGCCTCATGGAGACAACGCCAAGGAGCCTCCGCGTCTTCCACGCCACTAATGGAATAAATGTCCGGCTACCGCAGAAAGTGTATTTTCGAGGTGGCACTTGGATTCTCGCGACGGTCATGCATCAATGCGCACGTCGAAAGATGCGAAGTCCCAAGAGGAGCGGAAGTCGGCGAAATGAAAACGGACCATGCCTGCAAAACACGGTCCGTTTTAATCAAGTGGTTGACCTCGAGACTAACGAACCAACCACACTCGTCACAAAGGAAAACGAGATGATTTATAAATAGCGCGGTCTCCCAAACGAATCAACGGGAGAAGAGGCGAGAGGGACGCGTTCAAGCGATTTCTCTCCCTATTGCTACATACCTAACGGCGCTTGAGCCGATCGACCGGCCCTCGTTGCAGTTATTGATGCTCCCAAATCCTGAAAACCGTCTTCGATCGCCGCGTCCGGAACATCGGCGCGCAACTGATTCGGCCCTTGCTGCCCCGACTGGCGATGTTCGTCGCCCGCCGAGCTCGGATCAACATGGGAGACGCGCAGCGTCTGCCCCAGGCAACCTGGTGAAATCATATGAAGCATAGCAACAGACCTGTAGCCGTCGCCATTCTCGAGCGCGACGACGAAACCACATCCGAGGAAATGGACGTAGTCCTTCGCGGAATTTTTTGCAGCATATCGAGGCGACCGTCTTTCGAGGACCGATAGCATAGATGTCGACGGCCGGGAGCCGGGACCTCTCGGCAAGTTGACCTAGTGCGGGAGCCGCCTTGTATCCGGTGGCCCCGCGGGACATTAACTAAGTCAGTAATTCCTCAGTGTGCCGGCAGACGAAACGCGCGGGGTGTCCGCGTTCAGGGCTTAGCCGGGTTGGCTTAGCTTCCGCGCGCTCTCGTTCCGGGCGAGTGGCCGTCCTTCCACCTGTACATCGCTCGGCGACGCCGCCACGGAAGTGCATTGGCGGCGCCGCCGGATCCAAAACGTTTCTGCTTACGCGTTCCGGTCGTCTGGGCAAGATTCCTGTTCATATCTTTCTGCATAGGGCGTCGCCGAGGCTGGTGCCAATGCTAGCCTGGCAGCGTATCGACCCTGTGCCCATGCGTTCCTCATGCGTTTAGCAAGAACTGGAGAAACTCGCATGCCCAACTATACACAGTAGCCAGAAAACGCCGAATACGCGCAGCCATCTTGGAGCGCGAAGGGGATCCTTCGCGCCATTGGGTTCTTCGCGCTCGTCAATCCGGTCTTGCAGCCGGACCTTCGTGCCTAATCGGGCGCGGAGACTTACTCGTCGTCGCCAAGTCTTACCTCCGACGGGCATGAGTTCGGTATCGCCGCGTTTCCGGCGCCCATCAACAGTCCTGGTCTGCTCCTGGAATTGCAGGGCGGCCCGGAATCCGGAGCCACTATGATAATGTTCGATCCATTAAAAGCTTTTGCAACGGAGAGGCCGGCGATTCGACCGGTCGGGACGGAGGAACCGTACCCGCTGACCCGCCGGGCCACCTACAGTCCGGGTCCGGTCGCCACCCTGGTCTGGGCAGAAAATGGCGGTCCGATCCGGACCATCATCGACGGAGCCAAGACACGGCCGACCGGATTTCTGCCCGTCGTAAAGTCCGGGTTCCGCGCGATGCCTTGGGACAGCCAGCTTGAAGAGCGGGCGATGCAGCTCGCAGACCTTTCAAGCCGGGTTCACTACGTCCTCGCGCAGCCTCATCGGATGGAGATCAAGGTCCGGGGAAACAGGGGGCGGGATCTGATCTATTTCCCGGATCTCATGTTGCGGACAGATCCGTCTTTTGTCGATGATCTAAGGTCCGGAGCGAGATTTATCGAGGCCGTCGCCGCTCCGACGTCGCATCGTCTCCCAGAGCGGGAGTGGGAGACCGTGATCATCGAAATCAAAGCCGATGTCGATTCTCGCGACGAAGACGAGGCCTACCGCGCAAAGCTCGAGTTCGCGAAGGAAGTCTACTCGCGAAAGGGATTTCACTTCTTCGAAATACGGGCGTCGGCCCATCTCACGTCGAGCTTCGCTCGGACGGCAAGGCTCATGGACTGGCGAAAGAACGTCGCCATCGACGAGTTCGATTTACTGGCATGCCGCTCTGCCTTCCGCACCGGACTCGTCTCGACCCGCGACGTGCTGGAGCGGGCGCTGGGGGGCGGCGCCTACGGCCGCGCCAAGCTCCACGGCCTGCACTACCGCCAGCTAGTGTCTGTGGACCTTCAGGGCGGGATCGATCCCGCAGCGACTGTTTATTTGATGAGAGGAGAGCAGGAATGATCGAAGAGTTTTCAAAGGGCGATTTGATTGTCTTTATCGAGCAAAGCGCGGAGGCTCCGTTTTTAGTGGTCAAGCTTCTTAAGGGCGGCCGACGCGTCCTGCTGAAATCGTGCGTCGATGGTCGGTCCTATCCAGCGGAGGTAATCTCTCTGTCGCTCAGCCTCTACGGTCGCCGGGCCATGCATTTTCCACATCATACGCAGGCGGCGTCAGACGCGCGCGCTCAAATGGATCGGGAAATAATGCGGCTCGCCCCCGCCAGGAAGGCTTGCGGGCTGCAAGACTACGTCGACAAGTACGGCACGAACTACTTTCATCGGTTCCTCACTAAGGCGGAGAGCCGGCGCTTGCGCTCTGGGCTGTCGCCGTGTGTAAAGGTTGAAGAAGGAGGCCGCCAATGAGATTGGATCTCTCTACTGGCGATCGTTTCAACTTGATGGCTGGGGGAAAGGTAACCGGCATCTTCAGCGTCGAGGAAGATGCCGAGGCCGACCCGGTCGTGCTCCGCAACGTCGCGGATGATAGCATTAGGCATATCGCGCGGCTCGACCTCGCGGTTCTTCAGGCGACTGGGCGCGCGATCCGCACCCTCAAGAAGGGAAAGGCGATCCGCGTCCTGACCGTCGCGGAGATCAAGGCGTTCCACGAGGCTCCCAAAAAGACCTCGATGAGCATGGCGGAACTGAAGCAGTGGGAGGTGCGCAAGAGAGATCTTGTGCGAGCCGGCCGCAATTTGTTCTATGTGCAGGCGTGGGATGCGGACCCTGTTTCAAGGGGCGAGCAGTCACTCAGAGACTTCATTGCGGCGCTCTATGACGCCGCAAAGGAATCGGGCTTCACGGAGCTACCGTCCCCCAGTTGCATTCGGAAGTCCATAAAGATCGGCGAGCGAGGCCGGCGGACCATCGCGTTGTATATGCGTAGGACCGGAAGCGCGAGGAAGAAGACAAGGTTTCCAGAATGGGTTTACGAGCTTGGCGAAGCCATGGTGGGGGAATTCTACCGCGTCGCGCTGTTCCGATACCTCGACGCCCATGGATGGTTCGACGACAGGTTCTATCCTCGCCTGAAGGAATGGCTGCAGACCGAGGAGGGGCGACTGAATGAAAAATGGAACCTAGAGCCTCCTTGCCCTCAAACATTGACCAACTGGATCAATTCGGCGCGGTGCCAGGCGACTCTTACGATGAAGTATGGGAAGCGCGAGGCTAGCCGACGTCTGAGGGGACGTGGAACAAGCCTCGAGCCTGTAGCTCCGCTGGAGACCATCATACTCGACCAGACCCTCGCCCCGGTCTGGGCCATCGAACGAGTAAACCTCGACGGTACGACGGCCATCGTGCTAAAACGGCCCTGGATCGTGTGGGCCATAGATCTGTACAGCAGAATGGTAGTGGGCTTCATCATCACGTTCGATCCGCCGTGTATCGCGACCCTAATGGCCTGCCTGCGGCACGTGATCAGTCCGAAGATCGAGTGGATCGACAGATTCGGCGTCTACAAGGGCGCGACCGACGGATTTGGCAATTTCTACAACGTGGTGCTCGACAACGCGAAGGCCCATTTCCAGAAGACCGTCAAGACGGTCGGCGATGCGGCCGGCTTCAAGGTCACCTTGGCGCCGATATACACTCCGGAGTTCAAGCCGTGGGTGGAGCGCCTCAACGCCACCATGAACGGGCATTTACGGACACTGCCCGGCGGCATACCGCTGGAAAAGGACGAGGCTACCGCGGAATACAACGCACGTGCGAGCGCCGCGCTCAGCGTCGAGTCGATCTCCCAGCTCGTCGCCCATCGCATAATGGAGTACCACCTCGACGAGCATGACGGAATCGGAATGGCGCCTGCCAGGAAGTGGGCTGAAGGACTTGCCGAGCATGATCGTCCCACAGTCGACGACGCCAGAGCGTACAAGCTGCTGCTTGGCCGCTACGAGGAAGGAACCATCGGGGCGGACGGCGTGAACTTCCGCGGCCAAGTATACCACGACCCAGGTATCACGACGATGATACTCAACATACTGGCCGGTCGAAATTCCGCTCTGAGAAGTGGCAAGCCGGGACAGTCCAGCCGTTTCCCCGTTCAGTTCATCTGGCAGGAAATGGACACGTCCAGCATTGCTGTCGTGATTGACGGACCCAGCGGCGGCATCATCGAACTTCACAATGCCGACGAGCTCCATCGCGACAACCCAGTGTCGTTCGCTTTCGCCGACGGCGTACGGGATTACGAGCGCCGTCAGAACAAGCTCTTCCATACCCGCGAGGAGAAGTCGGAAGCGCGCAGGGAGTACCAGAAGGAGCTGGAGACTATCCTCGCCAACGCCACCCACGGGGACGGCAAGAATGTCATCCGCGTTCTGAAAGGAAAGGAGAAGCTCAGCCTCGGGCCGGGAGGCATGGTCCTCGACCTCAAGGCGGAGGCCTCTATCGACGGCCGGCAGCGGCCTAAGGGCATCCCGATGGCAATGTCGCTCAAGGACCGCGTCGATCCCCTGATTGCACAGAAGGGCAGAAAGCCAAAGGGGAACCGTAAACCCGCTTCGAAAAGTTCGGAAGTCGACCTCCCGTCGGTCGAACCTCTGGTCCTCAGGGACGACTATTCCATGACCGCATTCGGCGCGGACGAGGACGAGGCGCTCCTGGACGAACTTGAACGCCGTTACGGCTACTGACCGAAGGTACGGCCGGCGCGCCGTACCTTCTCTTCAACAGACACCGGAGATGAAATCATGAAACTCGGCTCGTCCGTTCCTGACTTCGACCACCTGTTCACCAATGTCATGTGCCTGGAGCACGTATTCCTTCAGAAGGCGCACAAATGCTTCGACAGGCTTCGGGAAACGCGACGGAAAATCATCGGCGGGGACCTTTTCGGAGGCGAGGCCAAATGCGCGTCGCTGTTTGCCGGCACGCAGGCTGGTAAGACGAAGATCGCCACGTCATACGTCAACGGCCGCGTAGTCGACTACTGCTACGAAATCGGCCTCTTCCCCCCCGACACGCCACGGGGCGTCGTCGCGCGACTACAGCGCAAGGTCATTTACGTCGAGGTCTCCGGAGCCGCCACCCTGATGTCCTTGCTGGAAGACCTGCTCCGGGCGTTCGGCGACCCAAGACCTTGCAAAGGCAATCTTGGTCAGAAGAAACAGAGGATACTGACGTACATACGGGAATTTGCGACTGAACTTCTGATCTTTGATGAGATGAACCATCTGAAGATCGGATCATCCAGCAAGACCATGCACACCGAAGCCACTCGCGTTCACAACACCCTGAAGGATTTCCTCCTCGGTGGGTGCCCGATCGTGTTCACCGGCACGATCGAAGCGGAGAAGAAGGTGTTCAGCGATCTCCAAATCCGTGCCAGATGTGTGGAGCGCCTGTTTCTCGGTCCGCTCGTTTCGGGCAACGCAGACCATTACAAGAGCTACGAGGAATACTGCGGGCGCCTGGGCCTCGAGCTGAAGAAGCTCGGTATTTTTCCCGAACGCAGCAACTTCATGAAACCGACCGTCGTCGCCGCGCTGTTCGAGGCATCCGGCAGGTTTTACGGCCACACTACCAACCTAGTCGCCGTCGCCACCCGTCTGGCATACGAGGAGGGTGCGGCAAGGGTGGAGTGGCGGCACCTTTCCGACGCCGCCGATGAATACACGATGTTCAATAAGCTCTGCACTTACAATCCATTCGTTCGATCGAAGCAGAAGAGCAATGCCGACGCAGAAGCCGGGACGGTCGCCCATGTCTGAAGTCTCAGTGGTTGATGATTGCGGCGCCGCAGTGAGGTACTTTGAAGAGCGGGCCCAGGCGATCGGTGCGGTACTCGCCGTACCGGTCGACCTCGCTGCCGAAGAGGGTCTTCGGGAGGCGGCCTTCAGAGCCGTAGGAGCGAACGCCTTCAGAAACACCGGAATCGTGATCGAGCTTGCAAGGGTACGATCGTTCCGCAGCCTCGCGTCCTTGAACGAGGGGTCGATCGAAGAGGTCAACAGGCTCGTCGACGTACTTGGTATCCGTAAGGACGCCGAAACCGCGAAGGCACTGCTTGCGAACAAGGGCTTCGCGGGCAAGGACTGGGTTCGCTATTTCGGTCTCAATATTCGGCGGAGCCACCTGACGAAAGGTCGGCGCGTGGCCCCGCAGTCCTTGCGGAAGCTCGGGCGACAGGAGGCGGTGTGGTCTCTCCGACCATTTGACTTCGACCTGAAGACCATGGAGATGCTCCTGGATCGTTGCCCCCGGTGCAGCCATGCCCTCGGATGGCGACGTACGTTCGGGCCAGCGTTCTGCGATCGGTGTCCCGCAGCCGGAGATCCGTCTCGCGGAGGGGTATATCTCCCAGACTTTCCGCAGCCGTCGGCAGACGTAGCGGATGATGAAGCCATCGCGTTCGAGGCGAGTCTGGTTGATCCTGCCGCACCGTCGTACCGTCGTCCCTTGCATGCCGATCTGGCGGACAAGGGTCCCGGCGACGTCTTTCAGCTATCGATCGAGATTGCTTCGGTACTGGACGAACGGCCTGCAGGCTGGGGCGGTGCCATTCGAACGAGATCGGTCGAGCAGGCCGCCCGCGCGCTCATGGAGTGGCCCTTGGGCTTCCATGACCTTCTCGACCGACATGCCGAGGAGAAATCTTCGGGGAAGGAGGGCCCTTTAGAGCGGCTGCATTATGGGCGGAGACTCTCTGTGCAGATGCGGGCCATGCTGAAAAAGCATCGCGACCGGCGCCAACAGGCGCGCGTGCTGGCTATTGTCGGAGGATCCCCAAGCAAGGTCATACGGCCGGGGACGATGAAAAATACGGCATCCGAGGTTGGGGTGCTGCTGAGCACGAGGCAAGCGATAACAACTGGGGAAGCAGCAGTTCTCCTACTACGCCAGTCGGGTGACGCCAAGCGAATAGCTGTTGGCCTCGGACTTCCAATCCCCTACCTGGTCGATCTGTTCGAGGATGGTCTGCTACCCGAGCTGCAGCCACTGTTGGGAGGTCTGCTCACCGTTCGTTCTGAAGATGTTGTTTCGATCGTCGACACAGTCGACGCCGTGTCGGCGGTGAGCAGGACACGCGAATGTGGAATGCCCGTCTGGTCCGCGGCTTTCGCTGCAGTAAACCTCAATGGACGTAGATGGAGCCAGATTCTTCGAGCGAGCATGGATGGGCGTCTTCGCCTGGAGCTCCTGCCAGGCCGGAGTGCTTTCGTGCGGCGGCTCCAGTTCGCGGGCGTTCAGGACGCAGATTTCGGATTTCTCACGCGGGAGGATGATGGCTCCGCGATCGATGAAGTGCCGCTTACGTGTGGCGAGCTTTCGGAGGCGCTTGGCAAATCTCGCCGGGTAGTAAGCGACCTCGTCGAGCATGCTGTTCTGCCTGAAAAGGCCACCGGCAAAGACCTTGCCGCCTTCCGTCATCGATGGATGTTCACGACCGAGATCGGGGACCTCGCAATCCTACTGAACCGCGAAGATCTAATAAGACCCCGGCCCGTTCTACTGGCCTCGGGGGTGCCGCGACTTGGAGCCCGAACCATCTCTCTTTGGTCGCGCACCGGGATGGCTCGCGTCTTCCCGGCTTCGATCCTATAGAGGGCGGACGCCACATGACCTGCCCGCGATGATCGCCGGGCAAAATTGCCGCGCATTGTCCGTAAGCAATGACTGCTTCATCTCCCGCGGTTCCTCTCGGGCCCGTGTCGCGCGTCCTTTCACCTGTCTTACCACGTGAGGAGCTTAGATGAACAAGATCGCATTCCAGCAGCGTAATTCTTACCAAGGCGAATTACAGGGCCATCCGGTCGAGCACTCTGCTGAAGCAGCCATGCGACGTCGGGACCTTGTCGGGCGACGGCTTGCTGTGCCGGTCGCGCCTCTGCCAGGAGAAGGACTCGCCGACCTGTTTCTACGGGCAACGATCCGGAATGGATACCAGCAGTCCTTGCCCGTTTGGCAGCTTATGTCCCCGCAACTTCGAAAGTTGCATTTCTCTCACCACAGTTTCCTCACCCCCTCCGTCGATGATCAGACGATCGCCGATTTCCTTGGAACTCCCAAGGGCGAGGCAGACATAGGGAACCTTAGATGCGGCAAGATGTCAAACGGCGTAGCTTCCTTCTTCGGCACTCCGATTAGGACGTCCAGTCTTGCCCGACATCGACGGGTTTCACCCAGGTTCTTGGCCCAGTCACCATACCAGAAGGCGATATGGTCAGTCCTGCCGCTCTGTTTTGATCCCGTTAACCGCGAGTACCTCTTAGACCGGTGCCCCATCTGCGACGTCAAGCTCACCTTCGGCTCTAATTTAGGTCTCTGCTTTTGTCACGCTTGTGCCGATCTGGGCGATTCCTCCACGGGCGTCGTAGATCTTCGCGACTATCCGCAAGGACTCGTTCAGCTTGAAAGCTTTGAAAACCTGGATTTCGCTTGTGCATTGATCGATCCGGGCCTCGGTACGAAGCGGGACGTCGCTAGGAGTCTCCATCCTGACCTTAGGATCGTGGAGAGAGGCCAGATATTTGAATTCATTGCACTGATCGGAAGACTGCTCGACGAGGCTGATGGCAGCAAGGGAGCGACTTCGGTTTCCGCCAACAGCCTTCACACGGCCACGGCGGCCGTGCGTTGTTGGCCGGGCGGAGTGATGGAGATCGCAGACAAAGTTCGCGATATCTGGAGGCACCCCACCTATTACATGAAGCGGGGTCCTCGACATCCGATCTCGGGTGAGATGGCCGCGTTGAAGAAGCTATTCGGCACCGATTTTATCAAGATGGTACGTAACCAGTTAAGCTCGGGAATTCGGCCGACGCCGCGTGCAGATAAGGGAACTGACGAACGCACGGCGCGCTTCAGAAGGTCCCATCCCACTACGACGCTTTTAGGAGGCTTTGACACGCGCACTGACGAGGAGCGTCTTCTCTTCGTCTCGGTACTCGTTCGGAAGTCCCGCCTTATCCGAAGCGAAGCAAAAGTAACCGGGCTGCCGTTCATCGAGCTGATACACCTCTATGAGAAAGGACTCGCCCTGTGCCCAGACCACCATGTGGCCAGATATCTTCGTCCCTCCAGAACCGCGAGCTCGGATCTTTACACAAACTTACTTTCGCGATGCAAAAAGTCATTTACGCGGGCTGCATCGCTCTACGACCTAGCCACCTGCTTAAGCGACGGTAGGGTTCCGTGGCCGTCAATACTCCAGGGAATTCTCGAGGGTAAGCTTGCCGTACAGGTTGAGGACGGGAAGGAGCCGCTCGTGCGAAGGATCGGTGTGACCGATATCGAGGCACTGCGTCGTTTGATTGCCAGTCCGCAAAAATCATCTTGGACAGAAAATGCCGTGATGCGCAGTGTCGATGCGGGGTTTTATCTCGGAATATCCGAGCATGAAGTCTCTACGCTGGTGACCAGTGGGCTGCTGCCCTCCGGGGGGATCAAGTTCTCCGCGCTCTGCCAGTTCCGCTTGGCACACGTATGCGCCGCTGAAACCCTAAGGTGCCTAGAATCTAATAATCATCCCGTAACCAGTACTGCCGCGATATTCTACCGGCTCAATCAAGCCGGTATCCCTTCCATGCACTCCCGCCCATCGGTTCGGGAACGGAACGCCGTGAGAGAATATCTCAGCCGGATCGACTACCGGTGGAAATAGCCTGTTTGCGATGTGACGGACGTGAAGAATCGCAATCTTTGCGTCGGTTCGGGTGTTTCCAATGCCTTAGGCGGAATCTCATCTAACTGGTCTCGACACGAGACAAGGACAACCGTGATGCCGGTGCGGGGCCTTCCGTCCGATGTGTCGAGGTCGCGCGCGAGATGTTCGGGATGTCGCGCGATCTGTTCCAGGGCGAGCCGTCTCGTTGCCCGGATACGGTGC
>Ga0247742_10000320_pt1 | contig 40831 bp, 20 predicted proteins | sample UWRJL208509C2_FD_180944 | JGI IMG/M metagenome (GOLD analysis project Ga0247742, IMG submission 180944) | Plant litter microbial communities from Arlington Agricultural Research Station in Wisconsin, United States - UWRJ-L208-509C-2 | ecosystem: Environmental > Terrestrial > Plant litter >...
CGTGAGACAGTATGGTTTCTATCTTCTAGAGGGAATTAGAATAAAATAAGGATAGCCCCCTCGTACGAAAGGAGCTGGGTATATTAACCTCTGGTTTACCTGTTGTTTATGTGAGAGATCTTTTTGATCAATGTTATTTTCACTCAAGTAAAAAATAGCATAGGCACGGCAGGAACGCTATGTTAGTTAAAGATAAGTGCTGAAAGCATCTAGGTACGAAACTTACCTTAAGATATTCTAAAAAAAACGTAGTAGAACACTACGATTTTGTACTTAGTATTAAGAACATTTAAAAAGTTTTTAGTATTAACTAAATCTTAATAAGCTTTTAATCTTTAGATTAAAATATTAATCTTGTTAGGGTTTATACGTACAATCAATAGGCTTTAGCTCAAAGAATTTTAATTTTTTTAGGTATAAAGTACTAATTTTAAATATAACTAAGTCATTTACTATCGAAAATCCATTAAAACTAAGTAGAATAACTTTACCATGAAAATAGTATAATAATCTTCTTTGCTCAAGTTTCACTCGAAGTGCTTGCTTCGCTGAAACTAGCGTAGCTTACACTAGCAAAGATTATAGTTATATAAACTCTTCTTATGTATAGACATCTAGGCTATTCTAAGTCAAGACTACGTCTGACAAGTAAAGTAGTCTAAGCTATGCTGAAACTATGTCTTACATAGGTTAGTATTAGCCTGGTTAGCATAAAAGTAATGTAGCTGTTTTGTAACCAGCTGAAGCAAGTGCGATACTTGCACCGGGCTTTAGTTCATTTAGGCCTTATAGTCAAGAGGTTAAGACATAATGTTTTCATCATTACATGCATGGGTTCGAGTCCCGTTGAGGCTAAATATAAAAGTTTTTATTATGCCAGACAAGACTGCGTCTCTGACTTGTCGTAGACATAGCAGCTGCTTCGCAAGAGAATTGCTTTGTATGTTAGACTAACATAAGACTACTTTGTTTGACGTATACATAGCATAAGGTAGCTCTCAATACATAGCATAGGAAGGTATTTATATTATTAATATTATTTATAATAGTATAGTTTAACACGTATTATTAGAAGGTCAAGATATATTTACTATTGTTTATTATCCTGCTCTGAAACTAGCGTAGCTTACACTAGCATAACCAAGTACTAGCATGATTAACCCTTTAATTTATAGCATTTAGTTAATTAATAATAATTATTTGTATTTCTTGCTTCGCTATCAATGTATATTCTATATATAAGGAGCATACTATGTAGTATATATTTTAGGGTAAATACTTTATAGTTATGCGGATTAGTGTAATAGTAACATAATTGGCTCATGCCCAATTGATAGAGGTGCAAATCCTTTGTCCGCATACTATATATATATAAATTAAAGGTTATAGCTTAATTGGTAAAGCAAGCTGCTCATGACAGCTGAGATGAGTGTTCAAATCACTCTGGCCTTAAATAAAGCTATAAGTATTGTTTTATTTTGTTTAACATGGACTACGTTTTGTCTATGCACAGGGTAGAGCTATAACAATCTGAATAATATCTCGCTACGCTATATACTGCGAAGCAAGATAACATAGAAACAAGAACATAACATAATAATGTTTTAAATCCGAGTGCTGGAATTGGTAGACAGGACGAACTTAAGCTTCGTTGATTAATGTCATAGAGGTTCAAGTCCTCTTTCGGATAATTTGCTTAATATATTGCAGGACAGCTACGGAAAGTAGTCTGGGTAAAGCTTATATATTTTTGTATAATTTATTAGCTTAAAATTATCATAATTTAAATTATAATATAAATTATTATTGTATTATGTTCTTGTTTCTATGTTATCTTGCTTCGCAGTATATAGCGTAGCGAGATCTTTACACTATGCTATGCAAGAAGCAATAACTTTTTTTCTTGCTTCGCATTAGTTAGTAAGGGGGACATAGTTTAATTGGTAAAACTGCGATTTTGCATATCGTTATTTCAGGATCGAGTCCTGATGTCTCCATGTTTGACTACAACTAGTAGTAAGCAGACTTGTCAGCTAACTCTACATAAATTACGATATACTATTAAAAAAAGTTTTTTTTATTTTAACCTTCCTAAGTGAGAGCCCTAGCGAAGCATAAAAATTGTTTCCTTTTTTGCTATCCACAGCGTACAGCTATTAACCCTAAAAACCAGTAAAATTTTATTTAATTTTATAGTTCTATTTTTTTATATGGATTAAATGGAAGGTGCATTATATAGGATCTTTGAGATATTGTTTGCCTAAATTACACTAATAACCGTAAAATAAAGTGTATTTCTTGCATAGCTTATGTTTGCTTCGCAAGAGACGTAGTCTATGCTAGAAGCAATAAAATATATACAATATAGAAGAAGTAAAATTAAATAAATTTTTGTAGCATAATTCGCCTAAAAAAAAGAGGATCGCCTTAAACATAATAACCTTGTGAACTTGCTAGCTAATGCGAAGCAAGAAAATAATCCGGAAATAAATAAGTACTACAGGAACCAGGTTTAGCACAGATACTAGCATTCCTTAAGGTAAGATATGAGCTATTTATAATAGCACGGGTTTTGTATCTTATACTGGTACAATCCTAATATCCTTATATAAGATGAAGCTATTAAAGGCTAAACGCGCTGAATTGTTAGGTTTAACCTCACAATTTATCTAGGCAAAGCAAGAATGATTTAGCTAAGTATAAGCTTAAATCGTGGCTTAATTAAAATTTTAATCTGTTAACTTGTTTTTTTATATTAGTATAGGATTGCGTCAGTTTCAGCCAAGCATACACTATACGAGGAAAAAAATGTCATATTGTAATGTTCCACTTCACTTTAATTACATAAATTTAGGTTGAGTTAGCATAGGGGCCATGGCCCGTCTGTTTGCTTTTAAGCTATAATAATATATTTATCGTAGCGTAAAACAGTTCTTACTGTAGTTGAACTATAAAAAAAATAAAACATATATATATTATGACGTTAGCTTTGTAAATATTATATATATATGTTCGAGAAGCTCAATGGTTGAGCGGGGTCTTGAAGCGACCTAGGCTGTAAGTTCAAATCTTATCTCGAGCAATTGTTTTAAATTATAAAGGTAGTGATGGAATTGGTAGACATGAATAGTTTAGGACTATTTGATTTTATATCTTATCCGTTCAAGTCGGATGTACCTTATATTATTCTTAATGTTGTAGTGTAATAGATTTTTTAATAACAATATGTTGTAGACTAATCGGTAAGTCATAAATTTTTGGTATTTATTATTGAGTGTTCGAATCACTCCAACATAAAGTTTTATTCTTTACTTTATTTTGTATGCTAGTGTATATCTTCCTAGTAACATTCAAAGCATTAATTTGCTACGCCAGCGTAGCAGTCACTGCATAGCATAAACTAAGTTAAATAATTTAAATTTAATTAAATGTCATCTAAGGTAGATATAGTTCAATGGTAGAACGATTGTATGTGGCACAATATGTTCCCTGTTCAAATCAGGGTATCCACCCTTTATAAAATTTATATGTTATTTACAGTAAATAAAATTTTAAATATAAATGACTATAATTAGGTTTATATTAAAATAGCTAGTGTTATATTCAGCCTTATATTCCACTTTGCTATGCAAATTAGACTACTTTGCTTGTCGTAGACAAAGTGTAGCTGTAAATGCATAAGCCAGGATAGTTTAATCGGTTAAAACATTAATTTCATGCATTAATAATGAGAATTCGAATTTCTCTCCCGGCTAATCTCAGTCTTTTAATTGAATATATAAGTAAAAACTTTTTTATATGTAACATGATTCTCATTTTATATATTTGTTACCGGGGTACTGCTTATGCTACTTCCTAAGAGTTTAAGCAAAGGCTTGTTCTTAGGCTCATGCTACGCTTAAACAAGGAAGTGCTTGCATAAGAAGCATAGAGTTAAGTTTAGCTGTTTTTTTTTAATACTATAAAACTCTTATTAGCTTAATGGTAAAGCAGGATACTTCTAATATCTAGATTCAAGTTCAAGTCTTGGATAAGAATATTTAGCAAATATACTATATAGATTGTATTGCTTGCTTCGCTGAAACTAGCGTAGCTTACACTAGCAAAAGATGATGTTATATTTATTATAACAAATATACTCTTATGCTTAGCCGTTTAAGCTAGTTTATATGTGTTTTATTGTTTAAAGAATAAAATTTAAACTATCCTTAATAATATGCATAATAATAGTAGGCTAGTTTTACTAGCTCTGCTAGTTACACTAGCATAACGAAGTGCAACAAAAAAGGTTTATAACAAGTACCCCTCTCCCCTTTTTTTTTCATGTTTATACTTAAAATGTTATAATAAAAAAAAAGTTTTTACTACTCTTTTTTCCTAATTTACTCCGATTTATCTCGTCTACTTATTTACTTGTTAGAGCAAGGCATTGGATAAGAAGAGATAATATCTTAATTATTACTCTATATTCAATTCTCTTTTTACTATTATCCAATTCTTTAACGAGTAGACGAGATAAATCCATACTATTTAACCGATTAACTATTACGGTTTTAATATATTGTTTTTTATTAAGTGTCCTAGGTTTATACCTGGTTTCTTTGTACAGAGGTGTAGGTTTATTAGGTGGTTTGTTCCATACTACAAGTACTACTCAAGTATTTCAAATATTTATCTTTTTTGTTAGTTCTAGTATAATATTACTAACTTCTTTCTACCCTAGAAAGGTTTGGGTACCTTTATATTCATCTATAAGTAAATTTGTTTTTCATAAATTTGTCTTTTATTCTAGTAAAATAATAAATAAAATGGCTGAACAGTTTAAAATAATAGAATATCCACTTATTATCTTGTTTGTTATAAGTGGTGCTGTGTTTTTAGTGTCTACAAGTGATTTAGTATCTATATTCCTATCTATAGAATTGCAGAGTTATGGTCTATATATACTTAGTACACTTTATCGTAACTCTGAGCTTGCAACATCTGGAGGTCTTACTTATTTTTTACTAGGAGGTTTAAGTTCTTGTTTTATATTATTAGGTACCAGTTTGTTATATACTAATTCCGGATCTACCAGCTTAGACGGTATTTATGTTATAACTAGTATAAGTGATTTAGTTAATGAAGGTAATCTGGATATAAGCTCTGTATATACGCCTTATTACATTAATTTTTCTTTCCTTATATTAAGTATAGGTTTCTTGTTTAAAGCTAGTGCAGCTCCTTTTCACTTTTGATCTCCGGATGTTTACGATGCCATACCTACAATTGTAACTACATTTGTGGCTATTGTAGCTAAAATTTCTATATTTATTTTCTTGTTAGAATTAGTACATTATACTAGTAATTCGCTTTTTTCTTTTCAGTATAGTTGAACATCTAGTTTATTAATTAGTTCATTGCTTTCTTTAATTATAGGGTCTGTAGTAGGATTAACTCAAGTTAGAATAAAAAGACTGTTTGCCTATAGTACTATATCACATGTAGGGTTTATACTATTAGCATTAAGTATTAATAGTATTGAGTCTATACAAGCTTTTATTTTTTATTTAATGCAATATTCTATTAGTAATTTAAATGCTTTTGTTATATTAATTAGCATAGGTTATTCACTTTACTATTACATTAATTCTACAGAAGAATATAAAGAGTTAGAGGATAAAAATAATTCACCTATTCAATTAATTAGCCAATTAAAAGGTTACTTTGATATAAATCCCTATTTAGCCTTAAGTTTAAGTATTACTATTTTTTCTTTTGCAGGTATACCCCCTTTACTAGGGTTTTTTGCCAAACAAATGGTTTTAAGTGCAGCATTAGATAGTGGTTATATTTTTATTACTTTGATAGCTATTTTAACTAGTGTAGTAAGTGCCGTATACTATTTAAATATCATAAAACAAATTTTCTTTGATAAATCAGAGTATATTGTAAACCCTGAAGTTAAAAATATTTCTTTAGAAGGTAGCATAGTTAAAAATGCAAGCACAGCTATGCAAGAAACACAAGAAGTAAAAGTTACTTTTAATATTAAAAACGTTGTACTATCTAGTTCTTTAACTTTAACTATATCTATTTTAACATTAATAATTTTATTATTTATATTTGTCCCTCAAGAATGATTAAGTTTAGCTAATATATTAGCATTAATTTTATTTAATACTTAAATGACAAGCACTACTTTCTTTTTTTTTTTTATACCGCTATTAGCTATTATATTATTAGCTGTTAATTTAATTTTTGCCCCTCATAATCCTTATCAAGAAAAGGATAGTGCGTTTGAATGTGGTTTCCATTCTTTCTTGGGTCAAAATAGAACACAATTTAGTATATCTTTCTTTATATTTGGATTACTATTTTTATTATTTGATTTAGAAATACTGTTAGTTTATCCTTATGTCGTTAGTGCATATACAAACGATGTATATGGTTTAATTATAATGTTAATTTTTTTTTTAGCTTTAACATTAGGTTTTTCATTTGAGCTAGGTAAAAACGCCTTAAAGATTGACAGTCGGCAAACTAAAACATTTAATAACAAAACAAATAGTTTAGCTATTTGTTACAGCAATATCAGTTTTAATATTTCTAAGTTTTTAAACAAAAGAGGCTAGCTAATTTCACGTTTCACAAGCTAAGCAATAAAATTATAGTTTATATCCATTGCTTGTCGTAGACATATGCTTCGTTATGCTAGTGTAACTAGCAGAGTATAGTTAATGTTCCCATTTGGCTTAAAGTCTTATACTATAGTTATATATTAATTATAGTATAATAGCGTTTCCTATTACTATATGCAAAAGACTACTTTCCTTAGCGTGGCTAGGTTAGAATTTAATAAAATAAAACTATATTAAGTATGTGCTTAGCTAGATATATTAATTATATTTTTTGTTGTCATAGTATATTGCTTGCTTGTCTTGCTTTGCAAAATATAGCATAAACTAAACTATGTTTTATTTATGTTACATCTAAAGCAGAGGCTAAGAGTAGGAAGATTAGTATTAACAATTATAAATGTGGTTTTTCTTAAACTTAAATATATTGAATTTATGTGATACTCCTAGACCTTGAGGTCTGTATTTTCAGGATAGTGCCACACCACAAATGGAAGGGTTAGTTGAATTACATGATAATATTATGTTCTATTTAGTTATAATTCTATTTGCAGTAGGTTGAATAATGATTACTATAGTACGAAACTATATTAGTACTAAGTCACCTATTTCCCATAAATACTTAAATCACGGTACATTAATAGAATTAATTTGAACAATTACACCTGCTTTAATTTTATTATTAATAGCATTTCCTTCATTTAAATTATTATATTTAATGGATGAAGTTAGCGATCCAGCTATGTCTGTATTAGCAGAAGGTCATCAATGATACTGAAGTTATCAATACCCAGACTTTTTAAACGCAGATGAAGAATTCATAGAATATGATTCTTATCTAGTACCAGAATCCGATTTAGAAAATGGAGCTTTAAGAATGTTAGAAGTGGATAATCGAGTTATCTTACCTGAATTAACACATGTAAGATTTATTGTTACGGCAGCAGATGTTATTCATTCTTATGCTTGTCCAGCCTTAGGTATTAAATGTGATGCATATCCAGGTAGATTAAATCAAGTATCTGTACTTATAAATAGAGAAGGTACATTTTACGGGCAATGTTCAGAAATTTGTGGTATATTACATAGTAGTATGCCTATAGTAATTGAGTCTGTAAGTATTGAAAAATTCCTTACTTGACTTTATGAACAATAATATTAAATAGTGTATATCTTATCGCTAGTTTCACTTGCTCTGCAAGTTGCACTTCATTATGCTAGTGTAAGCTACGCTAGTTTCAGCGAAGCAAGCACTTCGAGTGAAACTTGAGCAGGACAGACTTCGTCTGTCATGTCTAATATAGTATATAGCTATTTTTAAATACGGTTGTACCACGTACCAAGAACCACTAATAAAAAAATTTTATCTGCTTAAACGAACAATGACAAAAATTTTTACATATGTTCTTAAAAAAAAAAAAAAAAATCAACAATAATAAAAAAAAAAAATGAGAATTTTTAAAAGTCATCCTTTATTAAGATTAATTAATTCATATTTAATTGATTCTCCACAACCTTCAAACATTAGCTATTTATGAAATTTTGGTTCATTACTAGGTCTTTGTTTAGTGATACAAATAATTACTGGTGTTACATTAGCTATGCATTACAACCCTAGCGTATTAGAAGCCTTTAATTCAGTAGAACATATTATGCGTGACGTTAATAATGGATGGTTAATACGGTATTTACATAGTAATACTGCTTCAGCTTTTTTCTTTATAGTGTATCTACACATAGGTAAAGGTTTATATTACGGGTCTTATAGAGCACCTAGAACATTAGTTTGAACTATTGGTACAGTTATTTTTCTTTTAATGATCATTACAGGTTTCTTGGGTTATGTATTACCATATGGGCAAATGAGTTTATGAGGAGCTACAGTTATTACTAACCTTATGAGTGCTATACCTTGAATTGGACAAGATATAGTTGAATTTCTTTGAGGTGGTTTTTCTGTTAATAATGCCACTTTAAATAGATTTTTCGCCTTACACTTTGTTTTACCTTTTGTATTAGCTGCATTAGTTTTAATGCATTTAATAGCTCTGCACGAAAGTGCTGGATCAGGTAATCCCTTAGGTGTTTCAGGTAACTACGACCGATTACCTTTTGCTCCTTTTTTTTTATTTAAAGATTTGATTACTATATTTATTTTTATTATTGTACTAAGTTTATTTGTATTCTTTATGCCTAATGTATTAGGTGATAGTGATAATTATGTTATGGCTAATCCTATGCAAACTCCACCAGCTATAGTTCCTGAGTGATATTTATTACCTTTCTATGCTATATTAAGAAGTATACCTAATAAATTATTAGGTGTTATAGCTATGCTTACATCTATTTTAATGTTATTAGCCATGCCTTTTACTGATTTAAGTAGAAGTAGAGGTATACAGTTTAGACCTTTAAGTAAAATAGCTTTTTATGTATTCTTAGGTAATTTCTTAATATTAATGCAGTTAGGTGCTAAACATGTAGAGTCTCCATTTATAGAATTTGGACAAATAAGTACTGTTATTTATTTTGCTCATTTTTTAATTATAGTGCCTTTAATTAGTCTATTTGAAAATAGTTTAGTTGAACTAAATATAGGATCGAGAAGTGTTTAGTATAATTGACCTTGATTTGTATTTCTTCCTCTAAGGAAGTGCTTCGCAAGCAATATATATATATATAGCGTAGCGAGATATATATCTAGCCTTTACAATTATTTTGTATATGTTTCAGTTACAGCGAAGCATATACTGAACAAGACTACGTCTACGTCAAGCCATATAATTATCTTAGCTGTCCTTCGATTATATTAATCTGTGTTTTGCTAGGCAAAAGTTTAGTAAATAAGATTGAGGTGAAAGAGGGACCTCTAAATATAAGTATAGCTAAATATAAAAAAAATTTTTTTTATATAGTACTAATAGTTATAATAAAAATGAAAAGTCTTATTGTTAATATTTAATTTTTATATGTTTTCGTTTATGCAGTGAAACTTGCAAGCACTTCTTGCAAGCATAGCCTTGCTCAAGCTACGCTTTACACTCGAAGTGCTATTTTACTAGCAAAGTATAGATTTGTGGGTTGTATATAGTAGGTTTGTACAAGCAATAGCGTTTAATACGTGCATATAGAGTAGTATACAAACTTAAAAAGGTTTATATTTTTGTTTATTCTCTTGCAGACATATTCTTGCTTGCGAAGCATAACTGGTTACGTCTTACACTAGCATTAAAAACTATTTATTTTAATTTGTATTTAAGGTTTTCTTGCTTCGTTATATATAACAAAGCAAGATCTTTTTTTAACATTTTTTCTTTGTTTACTAAATATATATTAGCCTTTTCTCACGAAGTATAGGTAATCTAATTACCTATATAATTAATTACTCTATATTCAATTTTCTTTTTACTATTATCCAATTCTTTAGTGAGTAGACGAAACAAATCTATACTATTTAACCGATTAACTATTACGGTTCTATTGTATTGTTTTTTATTAAGTGTCCTAGGTTTATACCTGGTTTTTTCACAGGGAGGCGTAGGTTTATTAGATACAATTAGTACTACTAAAGTATTTCAAATATTTATCCTTTTTATTAGCTATATAGTACTAAGGGCTTATTTTTATTTTGCTGTTGTTTCGCATGAACTTAAAGTTTTTATTTACTATAAAGCTAAGTTTATTTTTCACGCATTTATTTTTCATTCTGGTTTAAAGCTAAATATAATGGTTGAGCAAATTAAAGAGTTAGAATATTATTTTTTATTATATATTAAGTATATAATAGAAAGTAATAAAGAAAATAAATCTTTTGTTGCGCCTTGTATTTATGACCTTTATCCTTTGTTGTATTCAATTTTTACATTGTCTATAGTGCCTTTATTTTACTTTAATATTTATATATTAACTTTGCAGGAAAACGGTACAAGTGATTATTTTAATATCTCTAATTTAGCTGTATCTTTTTTATGATCCTTATCAGGGTATTACTTAATAACAGTAATAGCTTTAAATATATATTATAAAAATAACAATAATACATACAAAATAATACTAGAACTATTATGCTTATTTTCGGTATGTAAAATACCGACTAAATTTAAAATAAAATTTCTTTTCTTAATAATTTTCTTATTACTAAGTTTTGTAGGTATAAATATATTAATTTTAAATATGTTTATATTTTTTTTAGATATAAATACAAATAGTTTAATACTCTATATATACATACGAATCAATCTGTTGCCTTTTATGTTATATATTAATAATATTATAATAGCTAAAGGTACTAACTATTTATCTGATAATATAAGCCGAATAGACTATAGTTTATTTAGTATTAATATGCTTAAGTCTATAACTTTATCAAGATTATTCGCTATGACTGGTTTTATTTGTTTATTTGCTTTTTTATCTCCAAATATAGACGACTTTTTATTAAAAATGAATAATCCTAATACGGGTGGCAATAACGGTGGGAACCCTGGTTCAGGTCCTGGTTCAGGTCCAGGGCCTGGTCCAGGACCAGGTTCAGGTTGAACATCCATAAACTTAGGTGGAGACCATCGAGGGAACCTTAGATGGAACCCTCGTCCTGTATGAAACTCTGCTACCGATGTAAATCCCGTTAACCCTGAACCTACCGATACTGCCCCTGATGTAGATCCTGTAAATACTGGTGGAAACCTTCACGCAGATTTAGATACTATTAAAGCTAAAATACGTTGAAGAGCTGATCACGTTATTCATCGTAATGCTCCTATTTACAGAACGATTCAGAATAATGATTATGATTGTAATCTTACAGAGGATGAAATTATTTTTTTAAATAGAAAAGTTGAAGATCTTGGCTTAGACAATAGTAGACCTTTTGCTGTCTACCAGTGGCAAAGTGGAGTAAATAAGGGTAAATCTAGAATTGTACGTTTACAAGGTAATAATAGCTACCCTGTTGCTGGCAACAACTGCCCTGTACGAGCTACTGTTGAATTCAAAAGATTTTTAAATAGACTAAGTTAGTTTCAGTTTACTCTTTGCACCTTGCTGTGCAATAAGAGCTTGTATTTCAAAGCAAGCATTAGATTAGCACTTTTGCTTTTATTTATTTATCCTTTATTTATTTTATCTTGCTAGTTACACTAGCATAAAATACATTTAAGACAATTCGTTTTTAGAACAAAGTCTTTATATTACTATACTAGTTACTAGTAACTGATATGTTAATTTTAAGATATTTATCCTATCTTATTTAAATCTAATAATTACTTAGTTAAATAAGATAGAAACTAAAGAAGTACAATATAATTAAACAAGTCTTTGTCTAATAATATTGTCTAAAGATAGTAAAATGTCTTACATTAATATTAAATATTATTAAATATAACTTTAGCTTATTTACTATAAATAAAATAAAACTTAATTTAACCATTATTTTTAATCTAAATTTAAAATTAAAATAAAAAGTATTTTTTTTCTTGCTTCGCATATGCACGTTTTACGTTATGGAAGTTTCAGCGAAGCATAGCAAACGTTTTACTAGCATATTTTTAAGATATTTTTACTTTAAAGCTTAATTTATATTTTATACAAAAAATGTTATACCTAATTTCCTTAATATCTGTACTAGAAGTTGTTTTAGTTGTTGTACCCGTTTTATTAACTGTAGCTTATGTAACCGTAGCCGAGAGAAAAACAATGGCTAGTATGCAAAGAAGACTAGGACCTAATATTGTAGGGTATTATGGTCTTTTACAAGCTTTTGCTGATGCACTAAAATTACTATTAAAAGAATACGTCTCACCTACACAAGCTAATTTAGCTTTATTTTTCCTAGGTCCTATTATAACATTAATATTTTCATTATTAGGTTATTTAGTTATACCGTATGGTCCTGGTTTATCTCTAAATGACTTTAGCTTGGGTATACTTTATATGTTAGCTGTATCTTCTTTAGCTACGTATGGTATATTATTAGCTGGTTGAAGTGCAAATAGTAAATATGCTTTCTTGGGTTCATTGAGAAGTACTGCACAATTAATAAGTTATGAATTAATTTTAAGTTCAGCTATATTATTAGTTATAATGTTAACAGGTAGTTTAAATCTTACTGTTATAATAGAAGGGCAAAGAGCTATTTGATTTATAATACCTTTGTTACCAGTATTTATTATATTTTTTATAGGGTCTATAGCAGAAACTAATCGAGCTCCTTTTGATTTAGCTGAAGCTGAATCGGAACTTGTTAGTGGTTTTATGACAGAACACGCGGCTGTTATATTTGTTTTTTTTTTCTTAGCTGAGTATGGTAGTATTGTGTTAATATGTGTATTAACAAGTGTATTGTTTTTAGGTGGTTATTTATATGACTATTTACCTTCATTATATCATTTAATACAATATTATGATTTTGATTATTATCTTGAATACTTAAATAGTGAAAGTATATTAACTGATCCTTTAATAGAAGGATTGGTATATGGTTTAACTTTAGGTGTAAAATCATGTGTTATGATATTCGTATTTATATGAGCGAGAGCGTCTTTCCCTAGAATACGTTTTGATCAGTTAATGTCTTTCTGTTGAACAGTTTTATTACCCTTAGTCATAGCGTTCGTTATTTTAGTACCCTGTATATTATACAGTTTTGAAATAATACCTACTAATATTTATTTGTTATAAATTATATTTTTGTGGGTAGGCCTCGCTTGTTTTCAGCTAAAAAAACATATGTAATAAAAAACACAAGTAAAATTTAAATTAAAAATAAGTTTAGAGGGGCCTAGATCTCCTATATATTATAAATCTAATATAAAAAAGATAATATAAGTAAAAGCAGTATATAGAGTTAGTAAAAACAATCCCTAATTATAATTTAATACGCAGTAGTAGTAACTGTAACCTAACACACGTTACTTGCTTAATTCTTTTTAAGATAAAATAGGATAAAGAGGCATTTTATACGTGTCTATAGGGTTGTCTGTCTTATACTAGTTAAGTTTTAACTCAATAGGGTAAAGATGGACAAGTCTAATATCTAACGTAGCTTTGGCTCACCTTGTACTATCTCGGAAGTCTTTTATATACCTCTATACTGAAAAAGGATCTAAACTTAAAAATATTTCCTTAAAGTATAATAAATTAAACAACCAACCTGTACTTAGCTTTATTTTATATGGCTAATTAAGACAGCGTAGGCTAAATAGTACTTGCTTTATAATACTTTGAATAACTCTAATATTTTAGAATTAACTAGCCAAGAATCTACAGAACCGTATAAGCCTGAGTTAAATAAAGTTAATTCCAAAGTATCTTTATGAATTGAAAGATGATTTTGGTCTTCAAATGCTAAAGACATTGGTACTTTATACCTAATATTTGCCTTATTTTCTGGATTATTAGGTACTGCCTTTTCTGTTTTAATAAGATTAGAATTAAGTGGACCTGGTGTACAATATATTGCGGATAATCAATTATATAATAGTATTATAACTGCTCACGCTATATTAATGATTTTTTTTATGGTTATGCCCGCTTTAATTGGTGGATTTGGTAATTTTTTATTACCACTGTTAGTAGGTGGTCCAGACATGGCCTTTCCTAGATTAAATAACATAAGTTTCTGATTATTACCTCCTAGTTTAATATTATTTTTATTTGCTAGTGGAATCGAAAATGGTGCTGGTACTGGTTGAACTCTTTATCCTCCATTAAGTGGAGTACAAAGTCACAGTGGACCCAGTGTAGATTTAGCCATATTTGCTTTACATTTATCAGGTATAAGTAGTTTATTAGGTGCAGTAAACTTTATAACTACTATACTTAATATGAGAAGTCCAGGTATCAGATTACACAAATTAGCTTTATTTGGATGAGCTGTAGTTGTTACAGCTGTATTATTATTATTATCTTTACCAGTATTAGCCGCTGCAATTACTATGGTATTAACAGATAGAAATTTTAATACTTCATTCTTTGAAGCTGCAGGTGGTGGTGACCCTATTTTATACCAACATCTTTTCTGATTTTTTGGTCATCCTGAGGTTTATATATTAATTATACCTGGGTTTGGTATAATTAGTACTACTATATCAGCTAGCTCTAACAAGAGTGTGTTTGGGTATTTAGGTATGGTTTATGCTATGATGTCTATTGGTGTATTAGGTTTTGTTGTATGAAGTCATCATATGTACACAGTCGGTTTAGACGTGGATACTAGAGCATACTTCACAGCAGCTACTTTAATAATTGCAGTACCTACTGGTATTAAAATATTTTCTTGGTTAGCTACATGTTACGGAGGATCTTTAGTATTAACAGCTTCAATGCTTTTTGCTTTAGGTTTCGTATTCATGTTTACAATTGGAGGATTAAGTGGAGTTGTTTTAGCTAACGCTTCTCTAGATATTGCTTTCCATGATAAACACTTTATTTACTTTAGTTATTCTTTTATTGCAACTATACCTCTTATGGTAAAATGCTATGATAAAATAACCATTAGTAAGTATAATGATACTGAATATATAAAAATGTTTTGAGTAGGTCTGATGGATGGTTATGGTAGTATACAAGTTAATCAATGAAGAATGAAGAATTTACAATACAGACTTGTGATTAAATTAAGTAATTTAGATAATAATTACACTATGTTAGTGAAAATAGCTAAAACTATTGGAGGTACAGTTAGAGTTGTGAATAATAAAAAAGAAGTTGTATGAGTAGTAGATGAAAAATTTTCTATTAAAAAGATAATAGATATATTTTCTGTATATCCACCTTTAACATCGAGATTAGCTTGTCAGCTTGAATTTTTAAAAATTTGTTTAAAAGATAATTCCATTAATAACTACTTATTAAATAGAAATCTTAAATATAGCAGTCAATTAGAAATAGTTAAACAGTATAATACAAACTATTTAATGCCTAATTATTTTCCTAGCTGATTAAGTGGATTTATAGAAGCTAAAGGTTGTTTTTCAATTAGAGATACTAATAACCATTCTTTTTCTATAAGACAAAATGATGATTACTATATTTTACAAACTATAAAATCATATTTCAACTTAAGTGTTATGATCAGAAATCTGAATAAAAATTGTTATAACTTAGAAACATACAAGAAAGAAAATTTAAGTTCCATTATTAACCATTGTACTAAATATCCTTTATTAGGTCATAAATCTCAAACATTAGATAAATTCATTAAAGTATTTCAAAAATAGTAAGTGTCATGTTGTCTTGCCACCATGAAATAATTATTATTAGTTATTTCGGTAATAAATTATTTTTATTGCTAACGGTGAAATCTTATGTGTCTTCATAAAGCTGTTGATAAATAAGAATCCATATTCTTTCATATAAGACAATACCGTGGAAACCTATAACTGTATATTAATATATAAGTAGGATCCGTAGAGACTAAACGTGGCAATCGAAAATTTATTAAGTTAGATAATTAGATGAGTTATAGTCCGATCCATCCTGTGAAGGGTGTTATAATAAATTCTACATAAACTGTTATGTAGTCTAGGTAATTAATTAAGATTACCAATAAATTTATATACATTATATAACTTTACAAGGCTAAACCCTAAAATTAAAACTTAAGTTTACTTTTTTATATTTATATTTTAATTTTATAACTATCAAATAAGGGTTTATAAGTTAACATGTATATAAATCATAAGACTTACTATGTAGTTGCTCATTTTCACTATGTTTTAAGTATGGGTGCTGTGTTTGCACTATACAGTGCTTGATACTTTTGAATACCTAAAATATTAGGTTTAGAATATAACAAAATGTCTAGTAAAGTGCATTTCTGAATACTGTTTATTGGTGTTAATGTAACTTTCTTCCCTCAACATTTCCTTGGTTTACAGGGTATGCCTAGAAGAATAAGCGATTATCCCGATGCCTTTGCAGGGTGAAATTTAATAAGTAGTTGAGGTAGTATAATAAGTGTTGTTGCTACTTACTTATTTTTACACTTAGTTTATGTACAATTAGTTGAAGGTAAAGCTGCAAGCCGATATCCTTGGTTAGTTTTACAATTCTATACTGACATTTTACAAGGATTGTTAAATAGAAGTTCTAATTCATTAGAGTGAGCTTTAAGTAGTCCACCTAAACCACACGCTTTTGTTAGTTTACCCTTACAAAGTTGTTTAGAAAGTTTAACTGACATTATTTCTAGTTTAGATAGTATGCTCCCTCAACTAACGAAATTTGTCGAACAATTTAATGAAGTAGTTATCGAATTTAATGTTAATGTTGTAACAGATACTGCAGGTACTATGTCTGTAGATGTGCCAGCCAACATGTCTGATATCCAAGCGGAGTTTGTAAGTAAAAAATTAGGAATTATAGATAGATTAGTTAACAGCCATGGTACTAGCATTAATGATCTTTTTCAAAAAGGGTTAAAAATAGAGCATAATCTAAAAGCAAATGATCCTCAATATACCTCAGTATTAACTGAAAAAATAACCGAGTTTAAAAAATTAAATGCTTCCTATAAACACTAATATAACTCTCTTCGTCCTTATTTATAATAAAATTTATTTGTGTACCAGCTTAAGACTTACTATGTCGTTGCTCACTTTCACTATGTTTTAAGTATGGGTGCTGTGTTTGCATTATATAGTGCATGATACTTTTGAATACCTAAAATATTAGGTTTAGAATATAACAAAATGTCTGGTAAAGTACACTTCTGAGTATTATTTATCGGTGTTAATGTAACTTTCTTCCCTCAACATTTCCTTGGTTTACAAGGTATGCCTAGAAGAATAAGTGATTATCCCGATGCCTTTGCAGGGTGAAATATTATAAGTAGTTATGGTAGTATAATAAGTGTTGTTGCTACAGCATTATTTTTACACTTAGTTTATGTACAATTAGTTGAAGGTAAAGCTGCAAGCCGATACCCTTGATTAACTCCACAATTCTATAGTGATATATTCCAAACTTTATTAAATAGAAGTTCTAATTCATTAGAATGAGCTCTAAGTAGCCCACCTAAACCACACGCTTTCGTTAGTTTACCATTACAAAGTTAGTTTTAGGATTTAACCTGAGTTGTATGAGAGTCTGATTAAATTCAGCTAGGAATAATTAGTATATATTTGTATTTTTCATAAATAATGGATATATTTATGTATACTAATAGATATAGCAAATGGTTCTGTGTTTTGATTGTAAATCAAAAATGTTGGGTTCAACACCTAAATATCTAACTAAATTTTTTTTTTTATTCTTTAACATGCTTCATATACGAAGCAAGATATTTAGTTTTATTATATTTTTTTATTAATAGCTTAACATTATGTTTTAAATTTTAAATCTTGCTCAAGCTACGCTTTACACTCTTGCTACGCATATGCGTAGCAAGAAGTCTTGTGCTATTACAAGACGTGGTCTCTTGCTAGCCTTGACAGACATAATCTTGTCATAGCATAGCAGCAGGGCAAGCTAGTTACAGCGAAGCATAAGCTAATATTTTACATTTTACAGATTCTCGACGGCATAATATTTTATAAATTCTTGCTTAGTATTTTTTTTATTATAAGTTATTATGAAAAGTTTGGTTTTTTTTTATGTTTTTTATATAGGCAGTTGTATAAAAGTCCCTTTTAAATTAAGTACAATCCGTATTACACGGAGGGTGGTATTTATAAGATCTCCCTTGGGTTATTTATTTTCGGAAATAGGTATTATTTACATAGTGGAGGTAAGATGAATACCTAACTTTTTTACCCGACCCTTTGTACCCCTAACTATTAGTAGTACAAGCTTGGTCATTTTACCTTTAATTTTTCGTATTAGAGTAATTAACTCCTTAATATTGCCACGTAACATACTTCAAACTAAAGTTTATGTGGTTAAAGAATCTAGTGTACTTATTTTAATGCGTACTATGGATAGACCTGTTATATCTATAGGTCTTTGCTTTGCTAAGCTTCGCAAGCAAAGTAATATAGCCTATAAATCTCTTTTCATTTTGCTTGCAAAGCATAAAGGCGGTTTTCAACCTTTTTCTTCTCGGCAAGTAGCTCCTCTTTTTATTAAAAATAACATGCTTGCTCAGCTACGCAGAAGTGGGGCTACTTTTGCTTTATATGCTGTAGCAAACCGTAGTAGTTATGGTAATAGTTTAAATAATTACGTACCTTTTTCCACTTCAACGGCTTTAAGTAAGACTTACAAGAAAACAACCTCTTTTTCTCTGGGCCGAGATATTCATAAGGAGTATACCGTTATCCTGCGTGGAGAGGGTAACTACCTTATTACAAGCGACGGACGTAAGGTGTTTGATGCATCTACAGGTGCAGCTGTTTCTTGTCTTGGCCACGGAAACAAAAGAGTCTTGAAGGCAATGTCCAAACAGATGGATACCGGTATTACTTACCTAGCATCTTCATTTTGGACTAACGCTATAGCCGAGGAGTTATGCAAAGAGCTTATTAAAGGTACGGAAGGTAAAATGGCCAAAGTTTATTTAACTGGGTCAGGTTCTGAGGCAATGGAAGCAGCTATGAAGTTGTCTCGACAATATTTTTATGATGTTGACAATAATACATCTAGAGTTAACTATATTTCCCGTGAGGGTTCGTATCATGGTAATACCTTAGGTGCTTTGGCTATTTCAGGGTTTCCTAATCGTAAAAAACCATATATACCTATTTTAATGGAAAATGTTTATCGTATTTCCTCTTGTTATCCTTACCGACAACGAATAGAAGGTGAAACAGATAAAGCCTTCGTTAGTCGTAAAGCCGCTGAGCTTGAAGCAAAATTCCAAGAATTAGGTCCGGAAACCGTTATTGCATTCATAGCTGAGCCAGTGGTAGGCGCTGCACTTGGTTGTGTACCTTGTGTGCCAGGCTATCTTAAAGCAATGCAAGATGTTTGTCACAAACACGGGGCTCTTTTCATACTTGATGAAGTTATGTGCGGTACGGGTCGGACTGGTACTTTACATGTTTGACAGGCAGAGGATGTTGTACCTGACATCCAAACAATGGCGAAGGGACTAGGGGGAGGATATCAACCGATAGCCGCCATGTTGATTAACCATAAGGTTGCCAAAGTACTATGAGATGGTAGCGGCCAAATTGTACATGGGCAGACTTATCAAAGCATGCCTATACAAGCGGCAGCTGCTCTGGAAGTTCAACGAATCATACGTGATGATCAATTGTTAGCTAATGTCACTAAACAAGGTGCGTATATGGAAAAACGTCTAAAAGCTGTCTTGGGCGATCACCCTTCTGTAGGAGATATACGAGGAAGGGGTCTTTTTTGAGGCATAGAATTTGTGAAGGACAAGACAACTAAGGAACCTTTCGAACCACAACTGGGCATAGCTAATAAAATCCAAGAGTTAGCTATTTCATCCCCATTCAATTTGGCTATTTATCTAGGCACTGGTACGGCGGATGGTCAGCGTGGGGACCACATTATGCTAGCACCCTCGTACTACACAACTAAAGAAGACGTGGACCATATTGTCAATGTGTTATCGCTTGTAGTACATATTGTTTTCAATAAAATAGGTCTTGAAAATAAGATATGATGAAATAGGTGATTAATTAGCATAAGGTACTATATTAACTTTTTATACTTTTTTTATTTTAAAAGGTAATATATATTATTTATCGTAAATTAAAGCTATTAGCTATAGGAGTAGATACTAATATAGTTATAATTTATTTTTCTTTATATTTGTTTTTTTAATTGCTTAGCGTAGCTTCTTGCAAGTTAAGTTAGTGCTAATTTCACTAGGAAGAGATGTAGTCTGTCAAGCGTAGCATTAGCTGCGCTATGCTACGCTGAAACTAGGAAGTGCAAGAATAAGAGCTTGTAAATAAAATTAATGTATATAAATATCTTACATATTAAATTGTTAAGAGGTATTTGTGTATATTAAGGGATATGGTAGATGGTTCTGCGTTTTGATTGCAGATCAAAAATATGAGGTTCAATTCCTTAATATCCCTTTTAGCACTATGCACATAGTGCTAAACCAAAAAGAATAAGGGATTTAATACTTATTTTTACTAATAAACTTACAGCTTAATGATAATATAAAGCAATGTTATTATAGCTAACAAATTAACCATATGTTACATCTAAAGCTATAATAAAACACTTATTTTTATATCTACAAGGATTTTTTCACAAATATTTATAATTATGATTAAAAAATGATACAAGCAGCTAAAATTATAGGAACAGGATTAGCAACTACAGGTTTAATTGGAGCCGGAGTAGGAATTGGGGTAGTTTTTGGTGCATTAATAATTGGAGTTTCTAGAAATCCTAGTATAAGAGGTCAGTTATTTTCATATGCTATATTAGGTTTTGCCTTTGCCGAGGCAACCGGTTTATTTGCTTTAATGATGGCCTTCTTATTATTATATGTAGCTTAATTCTAGTCTTTATTTAAAAATATTAAATAAAGTCTTGTTTTTTTTTTTTGCGAAGATTTTATTTATCTTGCTAGTTACACTAGCATATAAAGTTAAAGATAACACACCTTTTTTTTTAATTATTTAGTTCTATTTAGCCTAGATAACATAAAAAGTAATTACCCTTATCTTATTTAATAAGATAGAAGCTAAAGAAGTGCAATATGTAAAAACAAACTTTTGTTATAGCTTTACGTAAAGGTTTATATTTTTACTGTAAGTCGTGTTGTTTAAAGATAGCTAAGTAAAAATTTAAAAAACCTTTTTTTTTTACTTGTGTAGCATATATGCCTACCCCCCCCAACCATAATGATACTATAGTAAATAGCTTAGTGTAGCTTAATGCATTCAAATAGTCTACGTCTGTCAAGCGTAGCATAACCTACCTAGACTTGCGTATATTATTTAATATAATAGATATAAAAATAGCTTAAGCTACACTAAAGTATTTACTATTTTATTTACCTATTCTTCGAAAAAAATACACAAATAAATGAATCTATCTATTATACTTTTTTTAATAGGAATATTAGGTTTTGTTCTAAACAGAAAAAACATAATATTAATGCTTATTTCCATTGAAATAATGCTGTTAGCAATTACGTTCTTAATATTGGTAAGTTCACTTAGTTATGATGATATATTAGGCCAAACATTTGCTATATACATAATAGCAATAGCTGGGGCTGAATCTGCCATCGGTTTAGGTATTTTAGTTGCTTTTTACAGACTAAGAGGAAGTATTGCCATAGAATATAAATAATGTATTTAGCTATAATTACTTTACCTATCTTAGGATCCTTATTTTCCGGTTTATTTGGTAGAAAAATTGGTGTTAGCGGAGCACATATGATTACATGTACATGTATAATCATAACAACTTTATTAGCTATGGTGGCTTTTGTTGAAGTAGGTTTAAATAACATACCTGTTACTATAAATCTTTTTAAATGAATAGATAGTGAATCACTTAACGTATCATGGGCTTTTCATTTTGATAGTTTAACTGTTTCTATGCTTATACCTGTTTTAATAGTTAGTTCATTGGTTCATGTTTATTCTATAGGATATATGAGTCACGACCCCCATAATCAACGATTTTTTAGTTACTTAAGTTTATTCACTTTTATGATGATTATACTTGTAACTGCTAATAACTTTTTATTAATGTTTGTTGGTTGAGAAGGTGTAGGTGTTTGTTCGTACTTACTAATAAGTTTCTGATTTACTAGAATAGCTGCAAATCAAAGTTCTATGTCTGCTTTTTTAACTAACAGAGTGGGTGATTGTTTTTTTACAATCGGTATGTTTACTATATTATGATCATTTGGTAATATCGATTATAGTACAGTCTTCTCTCTAGCACCTTTTGTTAATTTAGATATTATTACAATTATTGGTATATGCTTATTTATTGGAGCTATGGCTAAAAGTTCACAAGTGGGATTACACGTTTGATTACCTATGGCTATGGAGGGTCCTACACCTGTTAGTGCTTTAATTCACGCGGCTACTATGGTAACTGCAGGAGTTTATTTATTAATGCGTGCTAGCCCGTTGTTAGAATATAGTTCAACTGTATTAATGTTATGTTTATGATTAGGTGCTCTTACTACTGTTTTTAGTAGTCTTATTGGTCTATTCCAACAAGATATAAAAAAAGTTATTGCCTACTCCACTATGAGTCAGTTAGGGATGATGGTAATAGCAGTGGGATTATCTTCATATAATGTAGCTTTATTTCATCTAGTAAATCATGCCTTTTATAAAGCATTATTATTCTTAGGTGCAGGAGCTGTAATACACGCAGTAGCTGATAACCAAGATTTTAGAAAATATGGTGGATTAAGACCGTTCTTGCCTTTAACTTATTCTGTAATGTTAATAGCAAGCTTAAGTTTAGTTGCTTTCCCTTTTATGACAGGGTTTTATAGTAAAGATTTTATATTAGAATCAGCCTATGGTCAATTTTACTTTAGCGGTACTGTTGTTTATTATATTGCTACTATTGGTGCTATGTTTACTACTTTATATTCTGTAAAGGTTTTATACTTAACTTTCTTAACCAATCCTAATGGACCAGTTATTAACTACAAACATGCTCATGAAGGTGATATATTTATGAGTTTACCTTTAATAATTCTAGCTATATTTTCTATATTCTTTGGGTATATAACTAAAGATATTTTTATAGGGCTAGGTTCAGGTTTTTATGCTGATAATAGTTTATTTATTCATCCTACACATGAAATAATGTTAGATACAGAATTCGCTGTGCCTACTATATTTAAGTTATTACCTTTAATATTTACGGTTACTTTAAGTATATTAGCTATTGTTCTATCTGAATTTTTACCTAAATTACTTATTAGTTTTAAATTTTCGAGGTTAGGTTATAATATTTTTGGCTTCTTTAACCAACGTTTCTATATTGAACTTTTCTATAATAAATATATAACAGGTCTTATTTTAAATATGGGTGGTCAAACAACCAAAGTTATAGATAAAGGAAGTGTGGAGTTATTAGGACCATATGGTCTAGAAAAAGGTTTAGTATGTTTAAGTAGAAATATTGCTAGTTTAGACAGCGGTGTTATCACTAGTTATGCTTTATATATTTTAATAGGATTTATTTTTTATTTTTTAATACCTTATTTAGCTATATTTGACAATAGTTTGTTCTTATTATTATTATTAGCACTTTTCAGTGTTATGAGCTCTGACAAAGAACATAGTAATAATAAAAATGTAATTAATACTAATAACAGTTCGAGGAAGTAAGACGGATAAATCTACTGCTTTAACACCTGGACTAATTAAAATTTCAATACCAAATATAAGTAATGGTAAAGAAAGTTCAGATACATCTAGCAGACGTCTTGGTTCAAATACAACTCGCAAACCCTTAGGTTCAAAGAAACTTAGTGGTTCGCTAGTTTCAAAAACATCTAGTAAATCCCTAGCTTCAGAGACACCTAGAAAGCCTAATCCTTTTTTACCTATAGAGGTGGATAAGACTTTTGATAGACTTAATTCCGTAATAACACAGTATATTAATACTACACTAATAGGTAAAGATATATACAATTTAGATCCTTATTCTTTATTTAGAAGTATATATAAGTGAGACGGTTTAATAGACTTAGGTACTGCAGGCTTTATGTTATTGAAAAAAATAGATGACATATTTACTTCTCTTTATGAGCATTATTCTTATGAAAATGACGAAGGAGTTCAAGATATAAAAAAGGATATAAAAAATTTAGAGAAAAAGCTAAATACTAATAAAACTGGGATAATAGCTCAAATATGAGATAACCTAAATATTATAACACCCGGTTTTACAGGTAGTCCTTTACATACTCCTCTTTGAACTTTCGACTCGGCATTACCTGGAATTAACAAACCACTATCAGAAATAACGGCTAAGAGTTTATTTAAAGAGTGGTTGTATGCTAGTTATATGTTAATACATGAGCAAAATATATTGCAAAAAGCTAAAAAATATTTAGAAAATAAATATAGCGATAAACCTATAACATTAAGTAAAGAATATTTAGAATGTTACTTAAAGTGACGAGCTAGACAACTATACTTTAGGGATGATAGGGTAGAGCAGGACTTTTCTGTAGATATCGTTTTATACAGAGAAATATGTGAGGATCTTTTATATGTACAATTGAATATATTATTAGCTATTCGTGTTTGTAATTATCTTAATAACACCTATAAAGATAATGTAGACTCTGATTTAGCTAAACTTATTATAGACATGAGTGATATATTGAATACACATATTAGCACTTATGCTGAAGCGTACAGTTGCTTGCAAGAAATACGCCTATATAGATTTAATAAATATAGTGATTGACAGTTAGGACTCTATTATAAAGAGGTTATATATAGCTTTTTAGAAGAAAAAAAAGATAATATCGCAGATATAGAAAAATGTTTACTTAAATAAACTTTCTTTATAAAATTTTAGGTGTTACTGACTAAGTATAATAAGCTTTGCCTAGTTATGCTTCTTGTCTTGCTGACGAAGTCTAGCATAGACATAAGCAGACGTAGTAAATTTCACTATGCTTTGCAAGCTGTATTAGTTAATGCTTAAGTATTATAGCTTGCCTTAGCATACCATCGCACGATGTTAAGAGTTAAAAATTTAAAGACTATATTTTAAACCATGTAAGTTTATAAATAAAGCTTTAAAAATTAGCCCTAAACTTATACTATAGAAATATACTTACTATAGTATAATAGCGTAATTTAAGTTCTTTGTTAACGCATGCTAGGCTAAGCTATGTTAAGCTTATACTAGTATGCAATGAAACTAACAAATTAAACTAGCAAGAACAATAGGTACACTGTTGTTAATTTTTATGGTACATTACTTGTTTTATTTAGGCCTATGTTGCTTACTCTTTTATTAATACCTTTGTTAGGTATATTTGCTATTTCTACTTCTAATGTTTATGTAGGTGCTTCGGCTGAAACCTCTATTAAACCTAGTATATTCAGAAGCCTAAACATTAAAAATATAGCTTTATTTACATCATTTGTTAATCTTTTTGTTTCTTTAATTATATTTATATTGTTTGATTTTAGTAGTAATCAATTCCAATTCGTACAAGAGTACCATGAAATAAGTTCTTTTGACTTTTACTTAGGTTTAGATGGACTTTCTATTTACTTTGTTTTATTAACTACTATAATTACTCCCATTGCTTTATTAAGTAATTGAACATCTATTACTGAAAATGTTAAATCTTTTGTTATAATTATTTTATTGTTAGAAAGTTTATTATTAACAGTATTCTTAGTCTTAGATATATTATTATTTTATATTTTTTTTGAAAGTATTTTACCACCTTTATTTATATTAATAGGTTTATTTGGTTCAAGTAATAAAGTAAGAGCTAGTTTCTACTTATTTCTATATACATTATTTGGTTCATTGTTTTTATTATTGTCTATTTTAAGTATGTCTTCCATAATGGGTACTACTGACTTTGATGCTTTATATAAAACTAATTTTAATTTTTCTACACAACTTTTTTTATTCTATGGTATTATTATAGCATTTGCAGTAAAAACACCTACTATTTTTTTAAATACATGGTTATTAAAAGCTCATGTTGAATCTCCTTTAGCTGGTAGTATTATTTTAGCTGCTATTGTATTAAAACTAAGTTTATATGGTATATTTAGACTAATATTACCTTTATTACCTAAAGCTTCTTTAGAATATACATATATTATATATCTTATAGGTATTATAACTATTATATACGCTAGTTTTAGTACTCTTAGAACTATAGATGTTAAAGAGCTTATAGCTTATAGTTCTGTATCGCACGCAGCTGTATACTTAATAGGTGTATTTAGTAACACAATACAAGGAATAGAAGGTGGTATAGCTTTAGGGTTAGCTCATGGTTTTGTATCTAGTGGTTTATTTATTTGCGCTGGTGGTGTACTATATGATAGATCTGGTACTAGATTAATAAGTTTTTATAGAGGTATGGCACAAATAATGCCGTTGTTCTCTATATTATTCTTTATATTGTCTTTAGGTAATTGCGGTGTACCTTTAACTCTTAATTTTGTAGGGGAGTTTATGTCTCTTTACGGTGTGTTTGAAAGATTACCTCTGTTAGGTGTTTTTGCTAGTTCTTCTATTGTCTTTTCTGCGGCATATACTATATATATGTTCAATAGAATAGCCTTTGGTGGATCTTTCACTAAATTCTTTGAGGCTAATATAAGCGATGTTAATAAACGAGAATTCTTTATTTTACTGGTATTAGTACTGTTTACAGTTGTATTAGGAATATATCCTGCACCTATTTTAGATGGTTTACATTACTCTGTTTCAACATTGATATACTCTAACATAAATTTATAAATATAAAAATTAAGACTACTATACTGTATTATATTATGCTTGCTAAGCAAGGCTACGCTTATGCTATGTCAAGACTACGTCTGAGAAGCAAAGTAGTCTAATTAGCAAAACATAAGAATAAAAGTCTGAGCTTTTTAGTTTACTTGAAATATATGCTAATTAGATGTAATACATATAAAAATAAATTAAAGGGTTTGGACATATTAAAAGAGAATTAATAGGTTAACAGCTACTCGGTCTATATTTAACACCATGTCGAATAGTAGTTTAAAAGTTCTAGTTTATACATAGACATTTCGCCTAAGACATGGTGTCATATGCTTATACTCCGTATGCTAAGCTACGTAATAAAAAAGATATTTCTTTTAAGTCCACAATTTTACATTTTCAGTCTACGGCCATAAGTTAATGGTAAACTAATCGTCTTCCAAACGATGTTTGTCGGTTCGAGTCCGACTGGCCGTATAGTAAGATAATCCTAAACTTAGATTAGATGTTTTGTATACGTTTGTGTAGCGTGGTTTCTAATAATAAAAATAATAAATTAATAGCCTGTAAAAGGTTTTTATTATAAATAAACGCTTACTAATTTCTTCTATCAGGCTAACGTAAAGTTTTTATCTTTTTGCTTGTCGGAGTCGGAGACATAGCGAAAATAATTAGATCTAAAAACATATCTTGCAAAGCGTAGCTTACACTAGCACAGGTTGAAATCTAATGGTTGGATACTCCGTTTGGGTCGGAGACTTTTTTGGTTCGAACCCAAACAACCTGATAGACACAAAAAAAATTATGACCAGTCATTATTTGCTATGCAAAGCGTAGCTTACTTAGCCAGTTAGACTACTTTGCTTCTCAGACGTAGTCTTGACATAGCATAAGCGTAGCTTTGCTTAGCAACCGAGTAAAACTCTTTACAAACAACATTTTGTTTGCGGTACATGACGATGTATAGATTAATAATATATTTTTTTTTCTTTTTTCTTGCTAGTTACACTAGCAAGGCAAACCGAATATTTTAATTTAAACTAGGTATAATAAATATTCCTTGTTTTTAGTTTATGCTAGCAAGAAAAAAATAAACTTTCAATTTTACATTTCGGCGTTAGGTAGCTTTAGACTTTTTTCTCTTGCTTTATGCATAATATCTTTATACTTTTTTTATCTTTTGTTAGTACATAAATTTTAAGTTATATTATGGGTTTAAATTTTCAGGGTTTAACCTTTATTATTACCCTCCTTTATGTTCAACTTATGCCCGATAAATTTAAAAAATTTTTACTAAAAAAAAATGCCACAATTAGTTCCTTTTTATTTTATCAATCAAGTTAGTTTTGCTTTTATATTACTTATAATTATGATATATGTATTTTCTAAATACATATTACCTAGATTTGTACGATTATTTATTTCACGTGTATTTATTTCTCAGTTATAATATCCTTAAATTAGTTTAGTGTTATTATTATTTTATATGGTATATCTATATAAGTCGTTTTAATAATACTAACTTTTACTTGCTTGCTTTATGCCTTGCAATATTACTTTCTTACAGCTAGTGTAAGACAAATAGCAAATTAATACACATAAATCCATAATAAATAATAAAATATGCAAGTTATAACAGATCTATTCTTTACAAACAGCCCCTTGGATCAATTTGAAATACGAAACTTAATAAGTTTAAATGCTCCTATATTAGGTGACTTTAACTTATCTTTAACAAACATTGGTTTATACTTAACCATATCTGGTTTTATTATATTGGGTTTAAATGTACTTACTAATAATTATAATAAATTAGTTAGTAATGGTTGATCAATTAGTCAAGAGTCTTTATACGCTACTATACATAGTATAGTAACAAACCAAATAAACCCTGTAAAAGGTCAAATATATTTCCCTTTTATATATACTTTATTCATATTTATATTAATAAATAATTTAATAGGTATGGTGCCATACAGTTTTGCTTCAACAAGCCATTTTATTTTTACTTTTTCTCTTAGTTTTACTGTAGTATTAGGTGCCACTATACTAGGTTTCCAAAAACACGGTTTAGAATTCTTTTCTTTATTAGTTCCTGCTGGTTGTCCTTTAGCATTATTACCTTTATTAGTTTTAATTGAATTTATATCTTACTTATCAAGAAATGTATCATTAGGACTTAGATTGGGTGCTAATATTTTAAGTGGTCACATGTTATTAAATATTTTAGCTGGTTTCACTTATAATATTATGACATCAGGATTTATTTTTTTCTTCTTAGGTTTAATACCTTTAGCCTTTATCATAGCCTTTTCAGGTTTAGAGTTAGGTATTGCATTCATACAAGCCCAAGTTTTTGTTGTTCTTACAAGTAGTTACATTAAAGATGCTTTAGATTTACATTAATTTTGATATTCTAATTAAGGTTTATCTATCACAAGTTAGACGTTAAACTAAGAGACGTAGTCTTTTGCTTGCTGACGAAGTCTAGCTTAGCATAAGCAGTGTAAGTAAAATTGCTTTCGTAGTATAGTATTATACTTATATGTTTTGGAAGGCTTACGTTATAAGACAAGAGTTTTTTAGTTGGAGATTAAGCTTATCCCTTTTAATTATTATTTTTATTATACAATTAGAGACTAGTTCGACTAAAATATATTTAATGTGTATTTAAGGATAAGGTAGTTGAAATATATTTAATAGTTTATTTTTAAAGACCTATTTGCTTAGTGAAACCGACTACGCATGCAAGTTACACTAACACAAGGATGTGCAGTTTTACATACAATGCATAACGAAGTGCATAGGTCTTATGCTAAGCAATAAAGGATAGCAAATCCTCTGCAATAATTAAGGGTTGGAAACCCTTAGACCTATGAGTAGTGAGTTAAATCAGGTCTATATTTATTAGTTATAACTATTCTTTTTTTTTTATTAAGGATTATTTTTATTGTTTTATATTCTTGCTTGCTTACGCTAAAATTACTTTAGCTTAGCTGTAACTAACGTAGCTTAGATTTGTTTTATATAAAACGGTTAATAAATATGTTTTTGTGTTACCAATAGTATATGTGTTATATATTCTTTGCTATACTACGCTAAGTAGTCATAGCTTAGATGTATAACCTAGGAAAGTCCGACGCTTATTATACAATAACACAAAGTAAATGAGTGTATGGTTAAAGCCAGGGTATTACAGAGAAAATGTTAAACCTTTTTCTATATTAAAATATATAAACATATGTATATAAACATTTAAATATATACAGTAAAAAAGGTATTGCGAACTTACACGCCCATTGTTAAGCCTTGATTTAGACTAATTACTATAACAGGATCCGGCTTAATGGTAACCAAAAAAAATATATTAGTCAATAAATATAGCTATTGCAAGTTACACTAGCATATGTAGATTAAATATAAAGGTAGTAGATTATTTTTCTATCTCTATGCTATGCATAGTAAGCAGTTTTACTTACTCTGCTTGCTTCGCTGAAACTAGCGTAGCTTATACTCGCATAAATAAGTGCTAGTTATAGTAAGAGAAACTAAAAAGCTTTTAAAGTAAACAAGGTTTAAGGTTAGTCTGTTATCTATATACATAGTACATAGTACGGGCTTATAGTAATGGTGTAGAAGATAAAAAATTTTTTTATTTATATTTAAAATTTTCCTTTAGTGGATTTATCTTTTGCATCATTTATTTTCTTCGAGTTTGATGATGGCTCTGAATGAACGCTGTCCAAATGCTTGACACATGCTAATCGTACGTCTAATTTAAATTATACTTAGCCTAATGTTTAGCCATTATGCTTCGCAAGAAGAGGTTATATAAAGGGTTTGGTGTTATATTCATTAGAAGTGGTGTACAGGTGAGTAAACAACATGGTGGCTGCCTTAAAGTAGGGTTAATAAATACCCTATAATATACAAAAGGAAATACTTTCCGCTTTAAGAGGACAAACTTTGTTTCGGATAGGTAGTAGTTAAGGTAATGGCTTAACCAGCTTAAAATTCCGTAGTCGAGGCTGAGAGGTCGATCGATCACATTGGGTCTGAAAAAACCCCAATACGTTTTGTACAGCAGTGGGGAATATTGGTCAATGGCCTAACGGCTGAACCAGCAACTTGGGGGAATGTATAGCCTATGCTATAGGCTAGCTATAACGGTTAAAGAATAATTTTTTGTTCTTTAAGGTTTATTCTGGTATTCTATTTGTTTTAAATTGATTGGGTTTAAACATCTGGTTTTTATTAACATCTAAAATAAATAATTAATTATTTAAGTTTACTTTGTTGTCTTATATTAGAAATCTTATTTTTATTTTCTAATTATTAACTGGGTTTGATTTGCATAGCGTAGCTTTGCATAGCTAACCCAGGCTGACGGTATAGTAGCGATTTTGTCGCATAAAGTTCTAGGTATTTTAATAAGGTTGATTATGACAATCAAATACCTATTTGTCTTGACCAAATTACGTGCCAGCAGTCGCGGTAATACGTAAAAGACTAGTGTTATTCATCTTTAATAGGTTTACAGGGTACCTAGACGGTAAATATGATCTTAAACAAGATATCTTTTTACTAGAGTTTTATATGAGGAGGTGAGTATTTGTGGAGTAGAGTTGAAATTCTTTGATCCCATAACGACTGGTAAAGGCGAAAGCAACCTTTTATGTAATAACTGACGTTGAGGGACGAAGGCTCGGGTCGCGAACAGGATTAGATACCCTAGTAGTCCAAGCAGAGAATTATGAATGCCATGGGTTAGATATTTATTTGGCCTATAAATGAAAGTGTAAGCATTTCACCTCAAGAGTAATGTGGCAACGCAGAAACTGAAATCATTAGACCGTTTCTGAAACCAGTAGTGAAGTATGTTATTTAATTCGTAGTTACGCGAAAAACCTTACCACAATTTGAATATTATATTAATCTTTCTTAATTCTTTTCATGTAAGAGGTACCATATGCTTTGTCAGACTACGTCTGTTCAAGTAGATGGTTAGAAAGATTAATATATTACAAGCGTTGCACGGCTGTTTTTAGTTAATGTCGTGAGATATTGGTTTGCTCCTTTAAATTAACGGAAGCCCTTGCTTTATTTGTATCTTATTATGATAAATAAAGCAGTTCGCCTGGATATGGGTTTGATAACAGGGAATAAGACGAGTCATCATGGCCTTAATGTTGTGGGCGATAGACGTGCCACATATGCCTATACAAAATGATGCGATAATGTGAATTTGAGCTAATCTAATTAAAATAGGATATAACAAGGATTGTAGTCTGAAATTCGACTACATGAATAAGGAATTACTAGTAATCGTGAATCACCACGTCACGGTGAATTTAATCTCAGATAGGTACTTACTACTCGTCAGGCGCTGAAAGAAGTATGTGCAATAAGTTTGGCCTATTATAATTTATCTACTCTAGATTATTACTTCTAGTTATTTTTATGGTAGGTCTTCGTATGCGTGACTTTGATTGGTGTTAAGTCGAAATACGGTTCGTGTAGTGGAAGTTGCACGGGATTGATTAATATTAACAATACATAAGTTATACATATAGAAATATATGTATATTATATATATAGAAATATATGTATGTTATATATATATTTATGTTTATAATATAAATATATATATAAAGGAAGGTTCCGCTTGATGGTATGGCGGGTTGAGCTGTAAACTCAGTAGCAATGCGCTGTCGAAGGTTCGAGTCCTTTTCTTCCTAAAAGATCTACATATGTATTGCAAAGCAAAAGAATTGTCCGTATATGTCGTAGTTTAAGCTACGCTAGACCCTTTTTTTTTATATAATCTCTTATTATTTCATAGTTAGACTACGTCAGTGTAACTGCCTAGCATAGCACATCTATAACATAGGCTATATGTATTAATTAGGTAGTATTAAGTCTTAACCCTTAAGTATTAAGTAAGAAGCAATAAGAGACAAGTTTCGGATTATTTATTCAAAGCAAAAGGTTATCTATCTAATTAATTATTTGTACTTTAGTAGGTTTATATTTTTTTCTTCTGTTTTTACTCAGCCTTTATAGCTCAATGGTAGAGCGAAATACTGTTAATATTTATATACATGTTCAATTCATGTTGAGGGCTAAGTACGTTTAATTAGTTATAGGTTATGCTAGACTATTTTGCTGTCAGACTAGGTCTTGTCTAGCACAAGACTTCTTGCTACGCATATGCGTAGCAAGAGTGTAAAGCGTAGCTTGAGCATTAAAAATCTTAGACTTTTTATTCCTATAAATTTAAAGGTTTTTGGACGGTAAGTTGTTGGCTAGTGTAACTTGCATAAAATAAAGGTAATACTCTATTCATCCTTTATTTACTTTTTATATTTTGTTACTTATAAGATGTATCTTTACATAGCAAGCGGGTAGCGAAATATTGCTTTATTTTATTTATTATATTATGAGCAACCTTAGCGTAGCTTAACCTTAGCGTAGCTTAACCTCTTACCTCTATATAATTTATAAGCTACTGTTTTCTATAGATTCAATGGGTTATAATTTAATCTTAAACTGTTTTTAATCTTTATTTTTTGTGCTTAAAAAGTAGAGAGTGCGTATTTATAGTTAATTTTACTTAGATGTGTCTTTTTATATTTAATTCTTGCTTAGTATTTTTTTTTTTATTATTATGAATAGTCTTTTTGTTTTCAGTGAAATCTATACTAATGGTTATAGAGTAGAAATTTTAGACGTTATGTCCTTATTTGCAGTATTATGTGGTATATTAGTTATTGTTATTAAAAATCCCGTTGTATCTGTCTTATTTTTAATTGGTTTGTTTTTGTGTATTGCTAGCTATCTTAGTTTGTTAGGGTTAAATTTCATAGGTTTATCTTATTTACTTGTTTACGTAGGTGCTGTATCTATTTTATTCCTTTTCATTTTAATGTTGATTAATGTTAGAGTGAGTGAGTTGACAGGTAATCCTAGTAATAGTATACCCTTAGCTATTTTTATTTGTTTTTCATTTAGTTATCCTATTAACCAAATACTACCTTATAGTATTGCTTCTTTTAATAGTTCTATCTTTAATTTTAATATTACATTATCTAACGTTTTAGATAACAAGTTTAATTTCTTATTTAATTTATTTAATTTAAACGATATAGAGTTAGATAATGGGGGTGTGTCATATGTAACTAGTAAAATATGAGATGGTAATCTAGCAGAAAGTAATCATATTACAAGCATAGGTAACATAATGTATACTAGCTATAGTATATGATTAATTTTAACTTCTATTATTTTATTATTAGCAATGGTAGGATCTATAGTAATAACTATTAAACAAAAAAATTAGCCAAAAAATTAAACATAAAATTAAACAAAAATATTCTTTATACCTTTTTGTAAAGGGTTTATATGTGTCCTAGTTCAAGCCTCTTGCAAGTTACACTTGCAAGAAGTCTTATATCAAGTATATAATTAAATAGGGACCAGTAAAAGTAGATATTATAAAGACTTATGGTACTTAGAATACGTGTTAGTTCAATGGTAGAATATGGCGTTTCGGCCGCCCTAATACAGGTTCAAGTCCTGTACACGTTCTGTATACAGTTGTAATTGTATTTTTATATTATTTTTTTTATTTAAGAGTACTTTAAAAGAGATTAGCTTAATGGTAGAGCAACCGTTTTACACACGGTAGGTTAGGTGTTCAAGTCACCTATTTCTTACTTTTCCTTATATAGACTATATAGATAGCACGTTTATTTTTTTTTTCTTGCTCAAGCTACGCTTTACACTCTTGCTACGCATATGCGTAGCAAGAAGTGCTTATGCTATGCAAATAACCCTAAAAGCAATATACCAGATATTAATGTAAAAATTTAAGTCTTTTTTGTTTAGTATTTCTTGCAAGTAAGTATTTATTGCACTTCCTTGTAATGCTATGTCAAGACTACGTATGACAAGCAAACAGAGCTAGGCTTTATATACTACGTCTGTCTAACTTATGCTACGTAAGAAGCAATATATATTTAGCATAGCGAGATATTGTAAAGGATTTATGTTAACCTGGTTGTGAGGATTCGAACCCAAAAAAGTCTCCGAACCTTCGGAGAACCCTACCATTAGATTTCAGCCAGTTATTTGCTTATAGGTATTGTTGAAGAGATCTTAGTTTAATGGTAAAATACGAGACTTTTAATCTTTGTTATATGGGTTCGAATCCCATAGATCTTATGGTTATATATATTTAATCTCGCTTTTATTTTTTTTATACTTCCTTAATTTAATTAGCATAAACATAGCTATTCTAAATCTACTTTAGATATGATGTGTATATAATATGATGACAAATTTAACCCGTAGTAATTTTCAAGCCCATCCTTATCATTTAGTTTCACCTTCGCCTTGACCTTTGTTTACTTGTATTGCTTTATTAGTATTAACTACTACTGGTGTATTAACTATGCATAGTTTTAATAATGCATATGCTTTTTTAGCTATGGCTTTTTTAACTGTTATTTTATCTATGTCTTTTTGGTGACGTGACGTTATAAGTGAAGGTACATATCTAGGTAACCATACCTTAGCTGTACAAAAAGGATTAAACATGGGTGTAGCCTTATTTATAGTTTCAGAAGCTTTGTTCTTCTTAGGTATATTTTGAGCATTTTTCCATAGCGCTTTGTCTCCTACTATAGAACTAGGAGCACAATGACCACCTATGGGTATAGAAGCACTTAACCCCTTTGAATTACCTTTACTTAATACTGTTATTTTACTTTCTTCAGGTGTTACAGTAACATATGCTCACCATTCTTTAATACAAGGTAATAGAAGCGGAGCCTTAAATGGTTTAGTAGCTACAGTTGTTTTAGCTTTAATATTTACCGCTTTCCAAGGTATAGAATATACAGTTTCTTCTTTTACAATTAGTGATGGTATTTTTGGATCTTGTTTCTATTTAGGTACGGGATTCCACGGTATTCATGTGATGATAGGTACAGCCTTTATCGCAGTAGGATTATGACGTGTACTTGCTTACCACTCTACAGAAAATCACCATTTAGGTTTAGAATCTAGTATTTTATACTGACATTTCGTAGATGTTGTTTGATTATTCTTATTCATATCTATATATTACTGAGGTTCATAGTATTTAGTTTTATATAATATACTATATTTTTAATATATATGTTAACTATTACTAAGCAATAAGTGCTTTAAAGTATATGTAAAATAGATTATAAAATGTTTTATACTCAGTATAAAACTAGGATAAACAACTTTAAATATATAAGTGTAAATATAGTTATTTTTTCTTTATGCTATGACATGTTAAAGCATAGCATAAGAAGCATAGATAACTATGTTTGCACTCAACGGCCATAGGCTAATGGTAAACCTTTTGTCTTCCAAACAAATTTTGTCGATTCGAATTCGACTGGCCGTAAAATATATAAAAAGGGGTCAATTTCTTAATTGGTAAAGAACTTTCTTGTCAAGGAAGCGTATATCGGTTCGAGCCCGGTTTGACCCGAAAGTTATAATAATATCTATGTAAGCTACACTAGCTGTAACTAGCTTAAGCTACGCTATATGTAGAAAATAATAGGAAAAGTTGTTATTGGTAAAACAAGATATTTGCTAAATATTGTGCTACGCACCTGGATGTTCAAATCATCTCTTTTCCGTCATTTACAATCTATGTGTTTGTTAACTAGCTATGCTAGTGAAACTGACTACGTCTGTCAGTTACTTGCTTAGCTTATGTCTATGCTTCTTGTCTTGCTGACGAAGTCTAGCATAGACATAAGACAACCTATAAGTTATATTGTAATTTTACATACTCAGTTTTTCTTATACTCTTTATACTTGAAAGTAAAGCACTAAAGAGCATAGTTTAACTGGCAAAACTTGAATCTCCAAAGTTCACCTTTTCAGTTCGAATCTGAATACTCTTGAATTTAATTATAGGTTAAGCTACGGCTACGGCTACGGCTACGCTAAGGATACTTTATCTAACTATTAGGTGAAAAAGCTTTCTTTTATTATTATAAAGTATCCTTTTTTATTATTTATTTGTTTTTACTATAATTTAGGAAAGAGCATAGTTTAATTGGCAAAATCGGAAGCTTCAAACTTCTCATTATCGGTTCGAATCCGATTGCTCTTGTAAGGATAAGTCCATTTAAAGATTAAGTCTCTTTTTATATGCTAGTGTAACTAGCAAGATAAAATAAAAAAAATGATAACAAATAAAAAAAAAGCTAAGTACAAGTATTTTTAAATACAAATATAATACGTAAAGGTTAGCTATGCACGTTTTTATTGCTTGGCTCAACCTAGAATTAAACCTGTAATTGTATATAATGATTTAGTATGTAATAAACATAATAAATATAAATATGGTCTATATAGAAGGGTTAATAATACAAATATTAAAAGCTACGTAGGAAAATATATTAATTTAACTAAAAGCTTAGTTAATTTGTACAAAATAAAGCTAAGATCCCTTAGCTTAATTGGTAAAGCGCTTTGTTGATAACGAAGTGAGTGAAGGTTCAAATCCTTTAGGGTTCATATATTGCATATATATATTTGTACTATTTATTTTTATTTTGCTTTGTTTACTATTGTTTTACTTCGCAGGACTACGTCCGTAGAACGCAAAGCGTATAAGAGAATTAGCCCAGTTGGTCTAAGGCGGTAATCTTGAAAATTACTATAGTTAATAGCTATCATCCGTTCGAATCGGATATTCTCTGATTTATTTTATAACTAATCAGTTTACGTAGCATATGCTTCGCTTAAACTGAGTGCTACGCTATGCTATGTCAAGACTACGTCTGACAAGCAAAGTAGTCTGTCAGCTTGCTAATTAAGTTAGTGCTAGTTTCGGCATGTCAAGCGTAGCATTAGCTACGCTATGCTACGCTGAAACTAGGTAGTGCAATAATAAGCAAAGTAAAGAAAATAATAAGTAGAAACATCTTGCAAGGCGCAGCTTACACTAGCACAGGTTGAAATCTAATGGTTGGATACTCCGTTTGGGTCGGAGACTTTTTTGGTTCGAATCCAAACAACCTGATAAATATAAAAATAAATTTTGGCTAGTTAATTAATTTAATAGTTATTTGCTCAAGTTTCACTCGAAGTGCTTGCTTCGCTGAAACTAGTTTACACTAGCTTGACAAGCATCGCAAGCGTAGTCTTAACATAGCAGTGAAACTAGCCTAGCCTTACATTACGTTTGCTTATGACATGCTTTTCCTTGTTATGCTATGTCAAGACTACGTCTGACAAGCAAACAGAGCTACGCTTTTACTAGCAAGACAAGAAGCATAACTAGCATAAGTAATTAGTTAGTTTATTCCGTAATAAAAAGGATGTAAGTATGTATATTAATACACTACCATATTATTGTACATTAAGAGATGTTTATTAAATAAAGGTATATTGTTATAGTACTACAATAAAGGTAACATAAAAAAGTGTCCATTATATAATAATAATACTGGGTTAAATATAGACTAACTTACGCACCGTATAGTAGTAATGTGATTGATAATAAAAAAACCTTTCTACATTTAAGAATTTATATGAGAATATCTCTAAAAAAATTTTCTTTTTTGTAGATAAGTATATAAAGAAACTATTAGGGATACCTGGCTATATATTAAAGAGAGTTTTTATTAATTTGGGCGTGCGATCTTTAGAGTTTGATACCTTTAAAGCGACTGACCATGTACTCTTAGAGAAATTCAATAATAAACGTAGTGAACTAAAATATTATAGTAACTACAGGAAAATAAATCAAACGAGATTCTATGATTAGTGTGAATGAAAGTAGATAAAGCCTAGCAAAGATTATCTTAAATTAGATTATCTTTTTAGATTTTCTTAATTTAGATTATTGTTTAACAAGTAAAACGGGCATAACCTGTTTGAACTTAAAGGGGAACCTTCCTCTAAGGCTAAATATAATATATAAGCGACAGCGTATAGTACTGTGAAGGAAAGGTTTGAAGTAGTAGTTTTATAAGCAGCTCGAGCATAGTTTAAATAACAAGTAAGAGTGTACCTTTGGCATAATGGGTCAGCGAGTTAATGTTAGATGCGAGCAGCAATGCCTAGATAAACCAATTATGAAATAATGAACTAGTATCTAAAATTAGACCCGAAGCCTAGTGATCTTACTACAGTCAGGGTTATAAAAGCCCGAACGGGTTATCGTTGTAAAGATATCCGAAGAACTGTGGTAAGTTAGTGAAAGACAATACTGACTAGGATAGCTGGTTTTCTGCGAAACCTATATAAGTAGGTAATTCAAGTTACATCTTAGCAGGTACAGAACTGTGATCTCAGGCAACTTATAATTTATTATACAGGTTTAAAGCTTAGTGTAAACTAAGCTTTACACTTATATAAGGTTAATTTTGCATATATCGGGCAACCGTGAAGGTTTTATCGGTGAGTATTCGCACTCGGAAGGGCAAAGATGAATCTTGAATAATCGGACATAGTACGATAAGGTTGTATGTCTAAAGGGAAACAGCCCAGAACAAGAGTTAAGGTTCCAAAATTATTGTTAAGTGAAATTAAGGAAGTTTATATCTTATACGACTAGGAAATAGGCTTAGAAGCGGTCATTTTTTGAAGATCTCGTAACAGAGCACTAGTTAAGTAACATGTACTTTTAGTACTTTTTACACTGATAATAGCGCCGAAAATTTAACGGATCTAAACAATATACCGACACCTTGTCCATATTTTAAAAGAATTTTTTTTCTTTTTTGTATGGGGTAGCGGAACGTTGGGTATACGTATGGGTTATTCTTTTTAAGAATAATTTTAAAACACCCCAAGTGAGAATGCTGACATGAGTAACGAAAAAGGGGATAACCCTCGCCTAAAGCTTATGGTTTTTATAAAGTAACGGCCTCTAAGTTTACCAACCTAAAGGATTAAACGATGAGAAAAATCTTTGTTACATAGTTACAACCTTGCTCTGTAAAGACAATGCTTATCAATACCCTAATACGCACTTCAAACTAATTATGATAAGAGGTGTAGGTTCATAACTTTGTATAACATAACTGTATTTATGTTAGCAATTGAGATTAGTTAAAGTCATATTTAACTTTTTTACATTGACTATTTTAGGAATGATTATTTTTATACCTATAAACTCAAAATTTAACCGGTTTAATAATATCATTAACGTATTTAACAAGTAAAGTGAAATGGGTTCTGGAAAAACAGTAACAGTCTTGTATCATTCTGAATATGACCACTCAGATATACAGATATTTGACTAGATAAGAACCGTACCTAGAAACTACCACAAGTAAGCTAGTAGAGAATACGAAGGCGTTTGAGTGAACAATCATTAAGGAACTCGGCAAACTAGCTACCGTAACTTCGGGATAAGGAGAGCCATTCCTCCTGTTTATGGTTTTGTTTATATCTTTAATGATATAGCAAAGCCTATGATAGGTAAAGAATAGGAAGCATGGAATAGTGTTGTACGACTGTTTAATTAAAACAAAGCACTCTGCAATAAGATAATAAATCAAAGTATTGAGTGTGATATCTGCCCGATGTCGGCTGGTTAACGGATTTGCTAAGTTGACTAATATAAGCTTGGCTTTGAAGGAAACCCCGATCAATGGCGGCCTTACCTATGAGGGTCCTAAGGTAGCGGAATACCTTGGCCGTTAAATGCGGTCTTGCATGAATGATTTAACGATACAACAGCTGTCTCAATGATTGGCTCAGTGAAATTGGAATAACTGTGCAGATACAGTTTACCTCTAGTTAGACGAGAAGACCCTATGCAGCTTTACTGTTGCTAGTTATTG
>Ga0247742_10000322_pt1 | contig 40798 bp, 57 predicted proteins | sample UWRJL208509C2_FD_180944 | JGI IMG/M metagenome (GOLD analysis project Ga0247742, IMG submission 180944) | Plant litter microbial communities from Arlington Agricultural Research Station in Wisconsin, United States - UWRJ-L208-509C-2 | ecosystem: Environmental > Terrestrial > Plant litter >...
ACGCAGCACTTTTTTGTCAATGTGTCGCCGGGAAGGGAGGCCCGGAGTGAATTGCAGGTTCGAATCCTGCCCCGTCCACTCTCATAATCAGCAGTTTTGGTAAACACGGCGGTTGTAGTCTTACATGCTGCCTTTAATTTCGTAAACAGTTAAAATAAATTATATGGAGAATGAGTACTACTACAGGCAAGAACTTGTAAACAAAATGGAAAAATTCATAGAAGAGCAAGCTGAAAATCATCCTTTCGGATGGCTCACACCGGGCCTTTCAAAAAGGATGGCAGACGCTGCCTTTCTTGTATTAGAGCAGAACAAAGAATCTTCCGAATACGTAGAGGAGCAAAACCAATAAACCCACCCACCATGCAACAAATAACAGGTAATGAACCGGCAATGCCGATAGTCGTAGAAAAGGCTTGGATGATTAATAAGGATAAGCTTATGGAGCCTTGGTTCTATAATGATGAAGTTTTCCACGGAGCAACCATTGGTAAGGCTAAGTTAAAAGCTATCAAAGCAATGGATGGGATGGTTCATAAATATACAGGCAAGGAATTTAATTTTCTTACTATTCCATTGGTCAGGGCTAAATATGCTGATAAGTTAAATGTAGGTGGCGAAGTAAAGTATCAGCACCAGATTGATTACAACAATAAAAAGCAAGAGCAAAAAAAGCAATTAACCGAGCTCCTTGCAAACAATCCAAATTCATTTGCTTACATTAAGAAAGGTGGGTATTACTACAGACCAAATAACTGTGGTTACACAGAGTATATTTCAATGGCAGGTATTTATAAATTGGAAGATGCGATCAAGTCGGTTTTACATTGCTCTGACAATATGCAGGCTATAATCATAAACACAGATGAGCACAACCAAATGATCAACGAGCGTATTGCGGATTTACAAACACGACTAATACCGACGCCCTGATTGCAGCACTCAATAAAACAACTACTTAAACAATCGCGGTAATGAATATAGTAAAAACAAAAGAAGGCTCTTTTATCGTGAAGTTACACCTCAACTCCTTATTAGCTAAAGAAATATTTGATACCCCACCTCATTATAAAGGCTATTACATTGAGGTAATCCAAGTAGTTGAATTTAGCGAACGGGAGTTATTTGTTGAATTTTTGAATAAAAAAAAGAAATAATGACCACCGCCGAAACGCACTACATCTACCAGATCCTGGAGCCTACCGCAAAAACGGTTAGCGAACACCCGGCGGGCAGCATACGCAAGCAGCCTGAAGTCTTGGAGCCGGTGGAGGCACTCACTGAAGCTGAGCACGATAAAAGGCAGGATGAATATTTAAAAAAGCACGGGGTATGCTAATCAACAACGCCGAAATTAAAGGCGGCGGCTTCTTTGCGCAGTGTGTTTTAAACCGGGATAGCGACCACGAGGCGGCCGTAACTATTGTGGAGCAGTACCTGGATAACCCGCGTGCAGTGCTTCAGATATTTGGGCACGTAAATGTGATCCGGTGCCACGTGTATTATTTGAACTGGAAATATAACCTTACCTCACCAACCGGGCAATAGTGCCCCGCTGAGGTGGTTCTACCACGCCGCGGGATGCCTTTATGCGGTCGAGTTCATCATCAATGATGGCGCGTTTAACCATCCTGCGGGCGCGGATCTTTACAATGTCTTCCTTGAATATAGTGCCGCTGTCAACTTTGGGCACATAGCTACTGTCGCTTATCTGTGAGGTAGAAAGCATGATTATAAAGAAACCTCCTATAATTCTTAACAGTATCATGGTATTGATTTTAAGATTGTTATAACCGTATCGGCGCGTTTATCGCTTACCATTTCCCAGTTACGCCACTCCCTGTATGTGGCTATTCGCTCGCTGTCGGCTCGTTCCCGGGCAGTAACCAGGTTGGCGCGTTCGCTCATCCAATCGGCCTTGTCTTCCCTATGCTTCTGTATCAAATCCCGTACCTGCATATCCTTATCCGTGTTGGCAACCCGGTACAGGTAGACGATTGTGCTGGACATGATCATAATACTGCTGATCATGCAGGCTATAATGAAGCGCACAACCGGCGGCTTTATGTCTTTCCAGGATTCTAATATCTGCTTGTACATCAATCATGGGTTAGGGGTTCGGTACGTTTGTCGTTTATAATTAAGGCTTCAAAGGCCAATAGCACGCTTGAAAAAACAAACCAGCGGATACGGCTAAGCTCAAAAGTTATATAGGGGTCGCAATCCCATGCCAAAGTAACTGCGGAGGAAAGGCCCATGTCAGCAAAAAAGAGCAAGGCGTACCTTGCCACCCTTATATGCCAAAAGTATAAGGCTGCTGCTGTAAATAACGTGAGGTTTTTTACATCTCCTAAAAAGTAATTAAAAAATTCCCACCGAAGCATCCCATATGATCCAAAGTCCCCCGGAACGGTTGAAGGCCCGATAAACATAAGGCATAGCATTATAGCTCCTGAAATAAATACTAGCCACGTTGCGGCCTTATGTCTAACGGTCATCTTCATAAATTATGGGTGTGGGGTTTTAGGTCGCGGGCCCGGATCAAAACGGCCCGGAGAGCTCAGCGCATCATTTAATTTGTCGGCCTGGTCGACAGCTTCCTGCTCATCCTCAGTATACCACATATCCGCGTAAACGGTTGTGGTTTCAAGGGGATCAAATGTCTTTACAGCTGTGGTCGGCGTAGTGCTCACCGAGCTGTCAATAACGGAAAATTCGTTTGGCATAATTGTTTTGTTTTTAGTGGTTTACGAAATATTTAGTAGACTTCCTGCTGCTGAACTATGCTTACGGAAGCTGTACCTGTTGTTGCTGTTCTTATGCGTACAAGTGCATTAGCAGGAACTGTGCCTGATAATACGCCTGTCTGCCCGTTGGTGATGGCAATGGTTACCGTAATGCCTACAGCGCTTGAATTACCCACCTGTGATGCTGCTACCCATGTACTACCGGCGTTTATGGAATACTCCAGATATACGGTAGCGGTAGAACTCCCCACGAGCAGCGGATTTGTAACGGAACACGTTACAGAATATGTCAGCGTAGCCTGCTTTGTTGCTGATACGGTATAGTTGGAATTTACCGTACGGGAGGGCGTGTATATGCTTGCTTGGTAAGCCGATATTGTAAAGTTTGGGTAGGTTCCGGTTACAGTGATGCCAGCGCCTGCGGTAAGGGTCACTGTTTGGTCGGGGGAATAGGTAGCAAGCGACCCATCCCCCCGCAAGTATTGCGCCGTAGTACCGGCAGGCTGGCTGAATTTTCCGTTAATAGCGGCCCGGTATGCTGATAGCATTGCAGCGGTATCGCTGTAGGCTACAGATGCAGCACCATTGGCTGGGGTATAGCCCAACGCGGTATTTACCTGTGCCCCAGTGAGCGCTGCCGGTGTAAGTACCCCGTTTGCGTCCGTCTGCATGATCCCTGCCGGCATGCCGTGGAAAGTAAACCGTCCTCCCTGGCTAATGGTTAACCGGTCGGTCTGCGTTGTTGCGCCATCAGCTGTAGTGCCAAATACAATGCGTGAGGGCTTGCTGGTATTGCTATATGTTCCGCTGTCGCGCCTGAAAACCATAGATACTGTGGCCGCCGTACTGAAACCATTTGTGCCGTAGCCATCACCGGTAAAAGCGCCCAGCACATCACCTACCATCGGCGCCGAAGGTGCTGCAGAGGTACCGCGCCCACGCCTGAGCCCGATAACGGATCCTTGCGTACCGCCGTTGTAATAATTATCGAATGTTACCCGGCCGTTCTGATCCTGCTGGCTGAGCAGGTGTAAGATAGTGCCCGTAGCTGGAGCCGGGAATGTTGAACCGGTATCGTTGCGGTTCATAATCGTTACGCTGGTACTTGACGGATTGGCATATATCCCGTTCACGAATAACCGGGACTGCCCTTGCGCGGCGCTGTCACCCGCATGCGGGAACATCATAGCCAGTATAAAAATACCAATGTAGTTGCGGCTTCGGCCGGTAGCGAGGTCAATTAGAAGTTGTACCATTCTTAAGTTGCTTTTTTAATTCATCAATTTGTTGCTGTTGTTCCTGTATAGCCTTTACTAATACCGGTATTATTTCCTGGTAGTTGATGCCCATGTAACCGTCCTTATAAGTAGTAACAACGGCAGGCAAAACTTGTTTTACATCTTGGGCAATAAATCCGTATTGCACCCCCCGGCTGAAGTTCTTCTGCGGGAATGCTGCATGGTTGTAATAGTACGTTGATGGCTTCAGCCGCATGATGGCAGCCAGGCCGTTATTAACCGGCTGTATGTTCATCTTATACCGCTTGTCGCTGGTAGTGATGTAGTTGTTCGCTGATACCGAGCCTGATGCCTTAATATTGCCCGATACATCGAGTATCTCGGTAGGGGAAGTGTTATTGATACCTACCCGGCCATTGGATAGGTCGAAAGCCATCATGTTAAAAGTAAGCGCTGAACCCACGTCATTCACGCCCTCAATCGTGGCCACACCCTGATAGCTCCTGAACTGGAACTGTTTAATATTGCTCCCGGCGGTAAGATCCGCCAACGCAAACAGCGCTCCGTTACCCTGCGCGTACAGCCGGGCGTAATTGGTATTGTTTTTTATATTGAACAGGCCGCCGGTAATCCCCGTTTGCCCAACGAACGTGCTGGGCGTTCCGGTGCCCACTCCCAATTGCTTTTGAGTATTATCCCAAAAGAAGTTGCTGTTATCCTGCGCAATGGTTGTTCCATTGCTGAATAGCACGGAGCCGGCGGTAAGGGAAGGTAGCGTAAACTTGCCGTTCAGCTGCGTTTGTATTGAGCTTGTAACGCCATTCACATACCCTATCTCTGTAGATGTTGTTGTAGCCGCCACGGGCAACCCGTTTAAGTTGCTCACCAAAGCCCGGCTACCTGTAATTGCCGGCAGGCCGCCGACCTGGTTACTGCTTCCATAATAATAGGCAAGCTGGTTAATGGTTCCGTAATCTACGGTACCGGATCCACCCCCCGATCCAAAGTTATTCCAGCTTACTGTAAATTCCCGGCCGGAAGTATCGCGCACCGTGGGTTTGTAATACGAAGTATCAACACTTGTTGCCCGCGCGGCCGTCAGCATCGGGAACAGGTTCGGAGCATCGTTTAATATTTTGTTGGCAATTTTTATGTTTCCGGATAAGTTCGGGTGCGTTGGATCCCCCGAAGCATAATCGCCGCCATTCAGTAGCGTATTAACATGTACGATTGTATCAATACCACCGTAGGCCGTATCAATCCACCGGTTTAATGCATCCAACTGTGCCCATCCACCCGAACCAAGAAACGAGCCCCGGTAAGTATTATCAACGTGTGTTATTTTGTTTCCTTTGGCCCGCAGGCGTGCTATAATCGTAGCGTAGTTGGCTTTTATCTGTGCATCACTTATACCGCTGTACGGATCATTGCCAAATAAGCCTGAAACGATAACATTCTTGTTGTAAAAATTGAAATTGTCTTTAACCTGTAAATAATCAGCAGTAACAGCAGCAGCGCGGCTCATATTGTTAATGCTTCCGGGGGTATATGCACGCAGCTGATTGACATAAGAACTATCGTAAACTCCCGCTCTATACCCTGCAGCAATGCTATTACCCAACACGACATAATCAAAGTCCGGCTTTTCTATGGAATAGCTTATGAGCCTTACGTTACCTTTAGCAAAGTAAATTGTCGGGTAACCAATAAGAGAAACATATTCGTTTAAAGTGCTGTTACCGGCCTTTCTTTTTGCCATCACAGATGCACCGGTAGTCATGTTCCTGAAATAGACGGTTACGCTATCTGCCTGCTGGATGCTTTGTAGTTCTATGAAATCTCCATAACTTACCGTTAATCCGGTGGTTGTAACCGTTTGACCATTGCAGGTGTTTATAAGGCTACCCGATCCGCCCACGGTTGCATCAATATAGTTTGTCTGGTTAACATTCGGGCTAATCGTTTCATTTGATTTAACGCCAATGCCTATTTTTAAAGCAGTGGAGCTGTCGCCCACCTGGAAAACCAGCCGTTGTGAAAACTCCTGTGATATCAGGTGCCCGTAATTCCACGCAACTAACCTGCTATTATCAATGCTCCCCGTGTAAGTACCATTGAGCCAAAGCCCCTGATTAAAATAATTTGTTACGCTGCCCCCTGTATATTGTGCGACTAAAGTGCTGTCCGTAAAAGATGTAGATGCGAACGGTATTGTATATGTGTTGTAGTTATTGGTGGAGATAATACTCGATCCGCCACCACCCGCCGCTACCCACGAACGGCCATTAAACGAATAAATAACCCCGTTTTTCCAGGCTATAGAACCGCTGTCTCTTACCGCCAGCCGCAAAGTATCGCGCGGAATGCCGAGCGCACCGCAGAAGCCACCGTTTTTAAAGAAGTTGCCGTAAGCATTGCTGCTTAGCAGCGTTTTGGTGCTGTCGTAACACTGCGCTGAAGCACCAAAGGAAAGCACCATAAAAAATAGAGTGACAAAAACCGCTTTTTTCATTTGTTTAATATTTTAAGTTTACTAACGATAATAAGTAAACGAAAATAATGCTTTTTAACTTCTTATCAAATATACAACTCCTGCGTTCTTAACTGTATTTTCTCCACCGGTATTTACGGTAGATGTTTTCCCGATTGTGGGCTCCTGCGACCTTCCCGAGAGCTGGTACTTATAATCCCCGTTACTGTCATTCTGCACATGGATGCTGTTGCCGGCCGTCAATGCAGCATACGCGCCTGATGCGTTAACCGTGGTGAAGTGAAAATGCGGTAGCGCCGCCTGATCCTGAAACCCGCCGGGGTAATTCACAGGGCGCGTAGCATCGGCTGTGCCGTAGGTGCTGAAATTATTTAACCCCTTCAGACTGATGCCCTGCAAATTGGGTGTGCGGAACTGCTTCAGCGTACCGTGGCGCACAAACTGCCCTACGGCATTAGCCGGGTGCACGTACGCCGTGTTATTCACGTTGTTATCTACGATCACGTAGGAAGCCGGCAGCATATTCATGATGTACCACCACAATGCAGGGTATTGATCACCATCGAGCGCAACCTGGCCCACCTGCCCGTCAGCAATTAGGGTGTTGGGCCGGGCATTAAACAGGTCGGTAACCACTTCCCCCACCTGCCCCACGGCATCGCTTATGCCTATCACTTCATAGTTCCCGTTGGACTTCTCCAGCCACACGTATTGCCCCTTGCCCACCCAAATTTCTGTCATTTCGCTGTCGGAACCGTTGATGCCAGCCCAAAAAATCTTATCCGTGCCTTGTGTAATTATGCGCGCCTGCGGCTGCATGCCGTCACCATCGGTAAAATAAAACTGGGTACCATCGGGCACCGTGGCCAGGGTCTGAAGCGTCACCGGCAGCGAGGCCGCTATTCCTGCCAGCCGGATCCGGTTATTGTAATAGGTAGCATCAAGTGTGGTAGCCGTGGTAATGGTCTGCACATCAGCAAATATGGCCGTCTGTATCGTTACCGGCAGTTCACCTTTGTAGGTTATATCCACCGTTATCTTCTCCCCGCTGCTGAAAATATGCCCGTTCAGCATGTTTATGCTTGCAGTCAGCCCCACCGGATCGTCTATTTTTTCATATTCCGTCAGCGGCTCAAGGAACCGGAAGGCCTCGATAAACAGGCCAGATACATTTTTCAGGTATAAATATGGGTCTGTAATAGAAAAGTCCCCGTCATCCGGATCGGTAGCGAGCGGACCGTCAACAGTATAAAACCTCTTTTCGCTGATTATCTGCGAAGCGGCAGCATCAATCGTATAGGTGCTTATCAGCGTGCCCAAAGAAACGCCATCGGGCGACAGGCGCACGTCCATAAAGTACGGCACCGGGTCACCAATGAAGCTTGTAACAATGGACGAGGGAGCAGGACCAAAAGACTGCCGGGCAAACTCAGCCGCCGGGTTGGTAGTTTTACGAAGCACTACAAGCACGTAGTCCGTGGCTCCTACAACTCCAATGGCTATATTTATGGGTACTGACATATTTACTCTATTGAAAGTATTTGAGTTGTGTTATTGCTGCCATCCCCATCCACATCACCAAATAAACGGCGCTCAATATTATACGAGGTAACAAGCGCCACATTAGGATTTCCCGGCCCAGCAGACGGCCTGCTTGCCCTGTTCAGGCCCTCACGGACCGTTATATTGATGCCCCGCAGCGGGTAAAATTCCTCATCCTTGATATCGAATGTGCCGCTGTCGCTAACATAGGCGAACGGTTTGCCGTCAATGGAAACATTATCGCAGGAAAATATCCAGTTCACCTTATCAATGAGCCAATCGGGTATGCCGTATGAAAATCCTAAACCCAAATCGAATTCCCGGAACGGGTCAGCCTTCAATACCGTTGGGTTCATGCGCTGATCCTCATAAACGAATCGTTTACCGCCAGGCTTTATCTTACCTAAACAGCCATCAATGCGAATACCGGGTTTATAGCCAGTTTCAAATATTATATCCCCGTGGTACGTGCTGTTGAAATAATCAAACCAAAGAGTATCGGGCCATGAGGCCGCCACCTGGATAGGCTCGCCCTTCATATACTTTGGGTTCGCAGGGTCACCCATGCGCAGCATAGGCGTGTAGCAGCCTTCCGGCAGGGTATTAGATATCGACATGGTTCCCTCGTAAATATAAAATCCCGGGTGGTACCTGTCAGCAACAATATTTTGCAGCACCACGGTATTCCATTCGCTGCCATCCTGATCAACCAGGTAAAAATTTATCGGGTCAAAATTGCTGAACACCTGCAGTTTTATGCTATCGTCATACTGAAATTTCTGTTTGTACCTGTCCTGCTGGATCCACCACTTCTGCGCCAGCTGATCGGCATACAGGTAATCGTCAAATTGCCGGGTATTGTACTGCGTGTTACTGTATGGCGTATTATCTACGAACTTTACCGGGTTTAAAAATGATATGTATATTTCGTTAGCCATAATTTATTTAGCCGTAGTATGTATTTAACCGTTCCATGTCGCTACCTATGCCTACCAGCACCCGCTGCACCTGTGTTGCCCGCGTGCTTGGCTCGCTGAGCAGCTTTACCGGTAAACCGGTATAAACCTCTCCTTCGATCGTAAATTCCATTACCCTAAGCGGATCGGCTGCCAGTTCATCGGGAATAAATACATCTTTGGGCGTTTCGAAGTCAAGATAATGCATTTGAAAATAAGGTGTATCAAGTTCGCCAATTAAAACGTTGGATTTTTCAGCTATCCCCCCGCATGCCATGTCGGCGTTTTTGGGTGCGCTCTGAAAAACAATATACGAAGTGTCCATTTTATCGCAGCAGGAGCGAATGAATGAGCCGTTATTGAGCAGGCACCGCTTAACGCTTAACCGTAAATTAAATACCGTATCTGGTTCAATAAGGCCGGTAGCGGTAGGGTTTAGTGACCGGTCGAGCTTGTAGTACCCCGGTATGGATTGTATTGGTGGCTGCAGCACCGTTTCAACATCGAGAACATATACCTCATTATCCTGGTTGCTATTCGTTGTGGTTTTATCAAGGAACTCAGCGCGTACCAATTCTGATGAGTAGCAATCGGCTATTACATCGGTAGTGATATCAAGCACTTTCGGAGCCCGCAGCGCATCAGGTATGGAAAATTCGAAGGTATTACAAAAGGCCTGTTTGCCATTCACGCCTTCAACCTGCGTGTCCGGATAACCTATTTTTATGGAATTAAATATTTTGTCTGCAGGCACGGTTACTACAGGGCTGCTAACCTCTCCGAGCTGTGTGCGTACGCCATAATCCACCATATCGGGCTGCCGCTGCATTGTTATTAATCCAGCCACGTTGGCTCCTATACCAGCCCGCTGAAAGGTTAGCCAGAAACTAAAAAACTTTCTTAAGGACAGTTTAACCTTCGTACCGTCAACGCCCCTTATGCCATCGCCCGAAGTGAAAATAATATTGCTCCAGGTTGTTAGCAGCCCGGAAACATCGGTTTTATATTTACCGTCAGTTATGCGCCGTATAAGTTCCGAGAAAAGGTAGCCCGGGCGAAATCCTTTAACATACGTAGTTGATCGGCGCGTTATGCTGAGTATGGAAAACTTACTGTTTTCCGTAAATTCAACAGCCGGGTTGCCTGAGGTGGCCGCAAATATAGCTTCACTATACAGCCTGTCGCCGGGATTGAGCGTTATGGTAATATTGAAATCGGAGCCCTGCGTACCGCCTACGCTGAAATTACTTTGAAATACCTGGTAATCGTTCTGCGTGGGTATAGTGCTGCTGCTCGTTAAAAAGCGGCGGCGAAGACCACCCGGCGGCGAGGTCTGCCTTATGCCAAGTATTTCGGTACGGCCTACAAGGTTAATATCTACCGGGAAATCATTGAAGTTCTGCAGCAGGCAGTTGGTTTGGCTTATTTTATCCGGAAAAGACAGCGAGGAAACATTTTGCAGGGATTGTGTTTGAAAGTCAAGGCCAACGTTATCCCCTTCTTTGTTCAGGTATGCCGTTGGGGTAAAACCCTGGTTGCCCACGGCTGCCCCGCTAAATTCTACACCGTCAAGGTCTTGGTAGTTAAGTTTCTCATGCAGGCGTATGCCGTCCATTTCCACGTAAACGATATTGCCAGCGGCCAGGGCTGCGGCATCGTCAAGATCAAATTCGTAAGTGGTATTGTCATTTGCCTTTATATATTTAGCAAAACCCCCTTCGAGCAGGTTGGCGGTCACCTGGAACCCGGCATGGCTATAAGTGCTGAGATCAATATCAGCCCGGAATATCTCTTTGTACCAAAACCCGAAATCAGTGCCATTGTAATCCAGCCGCCTCTCCATTATAACCATCTGCACATCGGCATTTACACCCCCGCCGTTGCGTATTGCCTTCAGTATGCCCGCGCCATCCCTTACAAATTTAAAAGGTATTGTTATGGACCGGTCAATGCCAAAATACAGGTCGTTTCGAACATTTTCAATGCTCAGCTCCCGCCATCCATCCGGGGAAAATTCCAGCGGCACCGGCTGAGTGTTAAGGACCAGCGACCCGTTTACAAGCTTGTAAAACTTGTAGTTTTTATCCTGTAAAAAGTATAAATATTGGTGCTGCCCAAATATCATTTACCAGTTAGTTTGTTCGTGAACGTATGATGTATGCATTGCGCCCGACCTCCACATAGCTATAGCGCCCGCGTGCGTACCCGACAAAGATAACCCCCTTTGGTTACGTATGGCGCGCTCTATTGCATCAAGTTTTTTACCGCTCTCATCTACCGGCTGCCCCATCTTTGCACCACGTACCGGGTTGCCCTTAAATGCAGCCCTGATAACCGTATTTACCCACGCATCAGCATCAGGCATTACGCGGTCACCTTTCTTGAATGTTTCCACCTGGTTCATGCCTTGTGGTAATTCTACAGATCCATCAGCCCGCAGGATAGCCTCACGTTTGCCGCCATCGTTGATCAGGGCTTTACCTTCATAGTCATGGTAAAGGCCATCCTTAAAGCGCGGCAAGGGCGTTGATATGGCAATAGCCAGCTGTGCAGCACCAAGCGCCGCCTGCAGTATTTTTAACGGCAGCTTGGTTTCTTTGGCCACGGCTACGGCGGTACCCAGTATAATCTGAAATATTGCCTGCGCTTTTTCAATGGCGGCGCGGCGCTGGTCAAGTTGCCTCTGCCTGCGTTCGAGCGCTTCCTTTTGCGCCTGTGCCCGGGAATTAATAAGTATGGCATTGGCCGCCCGGTCCTGATCAGATTGCACCCGGCGGTCGTTTGCTGCAAGTTCCGCATCACGTACTTTTTCAATGCCCTCTATCTGGGCCTCAATTCTGTTTTTCTCGCGAATGCTTGCTGCATCATTGGCGGCGGAGATTACAGCGAAGGCCTGATTAACAGTTTCGCCTATTTTATTCAGGTCGTTTAATAATACCTTTTGCTTATAGTCCTGTTCAGCTATATAATTTTCAGTATCGAGCTTATATAGAGCGGCAAGCTGGTTATTTAATTCTATTTGGGCTGCTAATTTCTGGTCTTTTGTTGTTTTATCTGAACTTAATATCTCCTTATTGGCGCCGATATTGATCATGAGTATATCACTTGCCGCTCGGTATTCTATTTTTCTATTTTCCTCGGCTCTTTTCTCCGCATCCTTAATACCTCGGTTACCGCTTTGCTGACCCGCTGAGCTTAATCCAACCTCGCTACCGAGCAGTGAAGCCTGTGTTTTAAGGTTTCCCACAACAATATTTGCAATGTCTTTCTGAGCCTTTATTTGCAGGTTCTTTAATTTTGCATTGTAAGCTACCTGCAGGGCTATAAGCTCCTCGTCAGTCAGTACCTTAGTAGCAACCTGGAAATCGTAATCCTTTTGCAGTAAGTCTTTATTCTCCTGGACATAAGCCTCTACAGCACGAAGGCGGGTAGCAAGGCCATTAGCCTCGCTACCGGCAATTTCTTCCACTTGGCTGATCACCAGGCTTAGCTCCGTATCAAAGGCATCCTTCTCCGCCGTTAACCTGCGTTTCCTGAACTCCTCCTGGGTATTAAATATATCTACCTGTAGCTTCTTATCTATTTCGCTCTTCTCTTTATTGGCTTTATTGATGGCTGTTCTCGCTTCAGCTGTCAATGTTCCATCCGAATTAACGTTACCCGGATCGCCCTTCACCTGCCTTATTTGCTGGTCAATTATTTTCTTTCTTTGCACAGCACTGCTTCTTAGTGCTGCCACTCTGGATGCCTCAAAGTTACGCTCATCAGCAAGTATGCGATCATTGTTATTTATAACAGCTTGCGCTTTGTCTTTAGCGAATTCCGTTTCAACTAAAAGGCGCTGCTGCGCGTTGTACCTATCAATTTCCACTCTCTTTAATTCGATATCCCGGATACCCTCAAAGTTATCACGCACAATCTTTTTTTGAGTTTCCGCAGTCGATTTCGCAAGCTCTAAGCGGCGCTCTGCCCTTTCAATATCCTTGTCGTATTCTTTTCTTCCTGATTCGCTTGTTTCAGCTGCCTGCCTTTTTATAAGGCTGTTCAATTGGAGTTGCTGGTTTAAAACTTCAACCTGCGCCTGTTTTAAAGTTTCAAACCCACCGCTATCAAAGAACCTTTTATTTGCAGCCAACGCCCGCGCATCAACTATTTTCTTTTCTATAGCCAGGATATCCCCACGGCTTTTGCCCAATGCATTAGCGATCTGCAGCTCTTTCTCCATGCGGTCCACTCCAGTAATATCTTCGAACACGAGCGCATTCAAGTCTTTATTAATATTCAATAGACGCAACTGTGCTGCTACCAACCTGTCTGCAGCAGCTGCGGCTTTTTCGGCACCATTAGAAAAGCCAAAAAGACCGCTTATAGCCTCAGTAATTTGTTTGCTGAAAATAGTAAACAGGGCTATTACCGCACCTATAATTACGTTGAAGGAAAATATACTTTTTACAATCCGGGAGCCGAGCCCCTCTGTAGCTTGCCCCTCGGCTTTCAGCGCTTTAATTTCTTGGCGGGCTTTTTTTACCTCATCGAAAACCATCGGCAGGTTGTTCGATATAGCAAGAAAAAATGTTTGAGTATTAATGGCTAAAGATGGCAATTCCCTGGCAACCTGCGTAAAAGAGAAGCCTAAGCCATCAAATGCGGACTTGTAATTTCCTACATTACGCTGATAATTTTTAAGGTTGCCATCCAGTTTGTCCAATACCCCACGAATCGATAACGCTTGCTCTAACGCTTCTTTAGTTGCGTCTGCCTCGAAACCTATGGATAATGCAAGGCTTTTATACCTTGCCTCGGCATCTTTTAGTGATTTATTAAGCAAATAGTAATCATCGGTAAGCTGAGAAACTAAATTTGCTTCAGCAGCAGTAGCGGAAGCTGAAGCAGCTTTTTCCTTTGCTAATGCTTTTTCAAAGGCAGTTGCTTCGCGTTTGGCCTGGTTGGCCGCCTTCTGTTCGTTCGCTTCCTTTTTCGTTTCTATAGCCAGTTGCTTCTGCGCGTTGGTAAGTTCCTGGGTTTTCAGCCTCAGCTGCGCCAATTCCAACTGCGCTAATTTTGCGGCAGCCGCAGTTTCCTTTAAGCCAGCACCAGGCCCACCTATCTTTACATCTTTCAGTTTTTTATATTGATCGGCAACCTGTTTTAGATTAGCAATAACAAACTCTGTATCGGTGGCAAACGCCGCCCGGTCAACGTATTTATCTATGAGTTCCTTTTGTGCCATTATTTTCGCTTGTTGAGTTTATCCATTGCTTCGTTGTGGGCGTTGAGTTTCTTAATCCTTTCGCAAAATACGTAAACTGTAATACTATCCCGCACCTCAAACCCTGCGTGATCAGAAAGACTTATAAGTATGCTTTCGAAATATCCCCGCTTTATAGGGCCGCCTTCTACGGCCTCTTTGCTTTGGATGGCATCATAGGCCTGCATCTTTAATTCGAGGCCTATTTTAAGCCCTGCGGACCTTGCACGGCACCTTTTTATATCGGCTGAGAACTGCTCAGCGTCATCCGGCGGGAACCGGAACGAAGTCCGTAACGCCTTGTTTATGCTGCCAACGATATCGCGGCAGGGTTCGGACCACAGGACAGCTTCACCTGCGCCTGTAACGCCTTCAATAGTTTCTATAAGGTGCATCAGCGCCTCATAGTTTATGCGTAGTGTTTCAGTTTCCTGGAACAGCCGTAATTTCAAAGTAAATTCATTATCGCCAATGGCTTCGGAGTATTCAGCCATTATAGATACCCAAGCGGCCTGCAGATCGTCTGCAGACGGGTTACCCTGGATAGTCAGGGCGTGAAGGTTTTGATTGTAACTGCACTCCGCAAATTTATTTAGCGGCAGCTCATGGATGCTGTGATACCACTTCGGCAACTGCGTATCCAGCGGCGGTAACGGCAGCGAGTGCGCCGAATTTCCAGCCTGTGGCATCTTTGTAGGTCGCTGTGGTAGTCTTATTTTCAATCGCGTACTGTTTTGCTGCCGTTCTATTGGCTGTTTGTTTTTCCTGCAAGTATGCAGCCTTTTGCTTACACGTAGGGCAATTCGCTTTCATCTATCCAAACTTTAAACCCGTGGCGGCGGTTATCTTCTGCCTGATGGCGGGGCCTAAGTTCTGATCCAAATAACCATCCTTAAACGGACCGCCAAGCCCGAAAATATTGCCGTACTTAACCTGCAGCTGCTCTTCTTTATCATCACTGCTGCCCACCTCAACAGTGTTACCGTTTACTGTCACCCTTATACCCTGGTAAAACGCGCCTGTATTTCTTAGATCAGGGTTGCCGTATCCGGGTAGTGGGTTGCGGCTGTTTTTCTTCCTCGCATATACATCACTCCTGTACCGGTTGAGCCTTTTGCCATCCCGGTCGAAACCGTTAAACAGCTGATCCCGGTTTGCCTCTGCCAGATCCTGCTCAGTGGCCTGCATGGCCTGCGTGATTACAACATCTGTATCGAGCGTTTCAAACTTATTTAGCAGGCCGAGTATCGTCATTTGCTTTCGGTTTAGCTTGCGCTGGTGGATTCATTGCCCCAAACGCTTCTGTCAACTGCTCAACACTCAGGCCGGTATGCTTTTCGTGTTCGAGAAATTCACTTAGCTTTTTGCCTTTCCAATGTACGTCATTAAACCATACTTTGTTATCGTAGAACATAAAAAATAAAAATATGGGTGAGCCTACGGAGCCCACCCCGGTTAAAACTTATTTTGTCAGTATGATAATACCAATTTCATACCCTGGTATATCACCTGCATCCAGCTGGGTAGCCGTTGGCGGCACAAGCTTAATTTTTGCACCTGAAGCAAGAGCGGTAAACGCTGTGCTGTCAAAAGTAACAGTAAGCGCCTTCAGCGTATTGTCAACCGCAATGCTCGTAATGGTGATCGGTGTGCTGAACGTTGCGCCGGTATATGCCGACCACTGCGCAGACAATGCCGCGAGCGCTGCGCCGTACTCATCGAAGATGTTCAGATCGCCGGACAGCTTCGGCAGCTGGATAACCGGGCGCACCTTATACACGTTCGTTGTGTGAGCAACGGGCTCCACGAGGGTAACATCTACGAGGCCTGCAACATCGCCGCTGGAAAGGTCCGGCAAAGAGGCGAACGTGCCGCGCTTTTCGAAATCGTCAGCAGACAGGTAACTTACTGTCACCGTCATTTGCCCGGTTTCAACATTCTGCCCGTCCTTAAAGCCGTTGCCGCCAATGGTGATCAACGCGCGCTCACCTTTGAAATTGTTGTTATTCACCGTATTGGCCGCGCCGGTTGCACGGTAGCCCCACAGTAAACTGCCATCATCGAAGGTGAAGACCGGAACGGTCTTGTTATCGAACGCCAGTAACTTCTGAAACTGGTACTGCCCGATATCCTGCAGCGTGTAGGTGAAAGATGGGCGGCCTTTACGCAGGCGCACTACGGGGCCCTGGGCCAGTGATCCGGTTGTATCGGCTTCTGTATTAACCGCAATCTGGTTGATTACCGGGAAGGCAAACAGTTTGTTGCTGTCACCTGTAGGCAGTAGCGTTTTCGCTATAAGGGCATCCTGCAGGGTATCGCTATCGGCGTACTGTGATGAGGTAAACTCCCCGCCACCGATAATTATCGATACCGGCACACCCCGGCGCTGGTCGCAATCGATACCGCCTGTGTTACCGCCTATAACAGAACATAAATCTGTAGACATAGTATAAAAGTATTAAGAATTAAAAATGTTGTTAACAATTGGACTTGTTTTTTATGGTCAAGACCAAACCACTGATGTGCTTACAATCAAAGATATCGTTAATGAAATCCTCCTGTTGCTCCTTGCCCCAATAATACCTATCGGTTACCCGGTGCGAAATGCCATCGAGCGTGTTCTCATTAAGGTATTTGCTGAGGCGCACCTGGTTCATTAAGGCGTAATAGATGGGATCGATAACCGGTTTGTAGTTATTCTCCATTCTCTGCGGAGCCTTCCATTCTTGTTGGCTGCCGTTGATAATGAATAATTCCAAACCATTAGCCACCCCATAGGCAAGGGAATCGGACCGGGTGATGGTAAACGGCTGTACAAGCCATAGCATCGGGTATTTTCCGGCCGCAAATGATCCACCCGCCCTGCTGTCCTGTATCAAATCCTCCTTAATTTCTGAAAGATACCCGTACTTGTAATTAAGTACAGGTATCGACAGTTGAGCTTTTACCAGCTGCGAAATTTCGGCGAAGATATCGGTCAGGTAATATGGTGGATTGTTAATCACAGTCCCAGGGTGTTTATTGGTTTGAATGGGTTGCCTACCGGGGCGCTATACCCGTAGGCAGCGCTGTTGGCATACAGGTACGCATTGCATGAACGCGCTATAGTCATAGCCTCATTCCATGCCCGAGCCTGCTTGTCGAGGGAAGATACCGCCAGTCCTTTTTCGGAAACCTTCTCACCGCTGCCGGTGGTCATGGTAACCTGGTCACGAATGTACCAATAGTACACGTAATCAAGGATGCCGGTAACAATACCCCCGTAAGACTGCGAATTACCGTACAGATCAGTATATGGCGATCCGCTTCGAAGCAGCAGCCACTTTGATTCTATAGGGTTAGCAGCAAGCCCCGCTACAAACGCTTCGGAAATCGTGAATCCCAGCACTTTGCGCAGGTATTCAGGCTCGTATTTGTTGATAAAAGCCTGAACCTGCGCGGCGACATTCGCCTGCTCGGTCTGCGCAATAGCAACCTGCCCAATGAACTGTGAAGGAGCAACGATTGACATTACTTATCTTTTTCTGCTTTAGGTTCAGCAGCTGTTGCCTTGCCGGTTTCGATGAGCTTCTCCGCCAGCGCCGGGTGTACTTCCATTGGTGCGCCCTTCTTATGGGTGGCCTTGAGCTTGTCGGTAGCATACACCGTGGTAACCTCGAAAGGCTTAACCTCTCCGCGTGCTGCAGCTGCATCATCTCCGGCTTTCATTATTTTCGGATCTTTTTTGTCCGAGTTAAAATCCTGTGGCATAAAATATAAATTTTACTGTGTTGAAAATTATGGTTTCAGAAGCGCGGCTTTCACGGTGGCGAAAGATGCTTTTACAAATGAACCAATGTTGTTTGTCGCAATCCAATCCAGGAAATACGTTTCCACAATGATACGCAGACGGTTGGTGTCGAAATCACTTGATACCGCAGTAACGTTACCGCTGGTAATAGTGTAATCGATACCGTAGCCAATACGCACGGTGATTGGTTCTTCTTCGATCTTAAACAGGCCGGCTTCACCCAAAGTGAAGGAACCAATTGTTTGATAGGTTGAAGTCACTACGCGGAAGCCCATCATGCGTGTTTCGCCATCCGGGCCAACCATTGGGATCATGGTGTAGTACCTGCCTTCGTTATCTTTCAACAGCGCCAGCCTCCACTTGTCCTGCGGGTGCAGGATAAGCACATCGGGAGCGAAGTTTAAGGTTTCGATCTGCGCAGCTACAGCGCCAATGGCATCGTAATCGTTAGGCGCTACAACAGTATCATCCAGGGTGGTACCAGTGTAACCAGCAGCCTGAGCGTTCAGGTCGGTAACCAGCAAAGCGGCGTAATCACGCAGCAGCTTGTCATTGATCAGGCGCTTGATGATCGTGTAGGCTTCTTTGCGGAACTTAACAAATTCTTCAGTTACCACATACTTACCGGCAATCTTCTTGGCAGTGGCAAAGTTGCGCACGAGCGAAGTTGAAACCAGCGGCTTCAGGGCTCCTTCAGCAACAATCGCAAACGATCCCTGCTCAGATCCTTCTTCCAGCCATGTTTTGTATTGGGTAACCTCATCTACCACAGTACGGTCTGCAATGTCGTAAATGAACTGATCACCCCGGCGCTTAGGCACGAAATCAGCCATGCTCATGCTCTCGATCAGAGCTGCAGGGATGCTGTTCGTGGTTTCATCGATGGTGTTGGCCAGCGTCATGTTTGCAGCTGCGCGAACGTTCAGGTTTACGATATCCTGCTTCATAAGGCCACTGCCTTTACTGCGCATGGCCAGTTCTACGCGGTCCCACGCAGATTGCGTTTCGCCTTCAGGTACGGTGCGCATAGCGTCAAGGATAACGTTTGTTTTCTGCTCAGCAATAGTGCCGGCACGTTGGTTGATTTTTTCTACTTCTCCAGCCAGTTTTTTGAGGCTTTCGGAGGTGCCTGCAGCGTCAAAGGCTCGCAATGCTTCCAGGTTCAGGCCTTCCATCTGTGCTGAAAAAAGTGCTTTCACAGCGTCAGCGTTCTGGTAACCTCTTGTGTTTATCTCATCCGAGGCCGCTGCCTTCATTTTGGCAATAAGCGCGTCGTGAGCTTGTTGTTCTTCCGGTGTCATGTTACTTTAAATTTTGAGTTAAATAATTAAAATTCAGCCCGGTCGCATCCGGCTTCTGCCCATTGAGTGTGTTGTTGCGGTGCTCACCCGGCTCAATGTTTAAAAGTGTCTTATGACGGGAAAATATATGTCTTGCCTCCAGCTGCTTAGAGCGCGGAAGGCTTTGAATGAAATCTTCTGTATCATCATGGAGCAATTCAATACTTTCTTTGCTACGCATGGCATAGGTTTCGCTGTCAGCTCCTATAGTTACAATACTACCCTCAAACAGATCAATTTCGAGCAGTACCAGGGAATCGTCTTTATCATCGTATTCGATCTTATCCCATACATAGTCAAAACCCACAGAGAACTGGTTTAACGTTCCGCTACGTATCTGCTTTATTGCACGGTCCGCACTTGGTACATCATCCAAGGGCGCCGTTTCAAAATATAGTCCGTAATCATCCTCAACCAGCTTTGCAAATAAGGCAAGCGGGTCGTCCATCCGGTGCTGCCACAGGAAGGTTATCTTATACTTTGCCTGGCTTTCTGGTCCACGCTCCCTTATTGATTTGGCACAGGCACCTTTAATCACCTTTTCGCCGAACATATTTTTTTTACCCCATACAATAAGATATCCCGCCAGAATACGTTTATCCAGCATATCCGCGGCATTTGTTTGTAACTCCCCGCGCTCATTAACCGATACGGTTCCGTAGGATATGGGAGCGGCGCGTTGCTTAACTTCCGCTATCTTCTGTTGTAGTATCTGCTTTGACATTGCTTACTGTTTTAAAATTTACTATTGTCTTTACCTGCGCTATCTCATCTGGTGTCAGGTCAAGTATTTTTGTTTCATATAACCTGCCCACCCCTGGCTCTCCTTCCACGGCTTTGATCCAATCGTTTAATGTCCACACGGAGTTTAACCACCGCTGCATGTAAACCTCTCCATTGGTGCGGTCCACGGTAGCCTTATCCTTACGGTTATCCTGCAGCACACCGATATGAGAAAAGTCGGCTTTAATATACCTGCGCGAATCGCCAAACTTGAACCCGTTGGTAAACAGGTCGGCATATTTCTGCGCATGGGGCATAATTGTGCCGGTGTAAAATTCTTTTTTGTCAGCATCCACATTGTTGAATGTGCTGCTGTCTTTTGATGGCACCATGCTGCGCGGCATCCCAAGCACTGAGTATATTGCCACAGCGTCCGATAGCGTTTCATCAAAAGGTAGCATTTCGGCTATACTCATGGTGGTGCGCTCGAATGTGATAGGTATGGATGTAAGACCTACTGTCAGTCGGTTACCCGTCACGCCGTAATCTTTATTTACCTCCTCAGCTGCCTGCTTTGTTTCAGTCGGGGTAAGGGCTATATTGCCGCTTGCGTCGGTTTTCTTCGATACCCACACGCCCATAGCACCACGCTTCAGGTAGATAGATCCACGTGCATCGTAAACGGCAATCAGGTTTTTTATGGCCTTGTCTGCCCCAGCGAGTAAAGATTTTGTTTTATTGAGATCGATCTGCTTATTGCAGATATCAAGGTGCACGAGCGGAATAACCTTGTCTACCGGGAATATGCGGCCCGGCATTGAATACTTTGTAACGTAATCGGATAGTTCCGTTGCACTGTAGGGGTCTAATCCCGGCTTCATGTGAGCGTTAACTGCCTTGCCGCCTGGTAGGTTATACCAGGAAAGAGCGCTGCGGTAGTCGCTGCCAAGTGTGTCGGGCCGGTTGATGTAGAACAGGTTGCGGCCGGTGAGTATTTCGATAACTACAGCTGAGTATACCAGGTCCCGCATTGTTTCCAATGGGTTAGGCTGCGTGAATAGCCTGTTAAAATCCTTGTCTGTGTAGATAGCCTCATCATCCATGAAGCGGCACATCTTCCAGTTTGCATCACTTACGGCTTTGGCGTATGTATGCACCGCGCTGGTTACTTCAGGGAGGCAATAAAAAAGGGAAGCGTAATCGAAAGAGTTCCAATGTTGGAAGAAGTTGTTGAGTTTTGCTACGGCGGCGGGCTCATCCTCGGAATACTCGTAGTACGGGCCTTCGCGGTCTACGAAAACCTTCTCCGGGATATTGTAGTTGCGCTCGCTAAGCATAGGCCCACCTATTGATGGGCCTACAATTCCAGTAATGAAGTTATTGAAAAATCCGCTCAATATTTGTTGAATGACCACTATTTATGTGGTAAATTCGCTACAATGATAAATTAAGTAGGCGGAATCTGCAAATTTTATTTTTCGCGGCGGCTGGCAGCCCACGTCCTCGATGCAGCTTCGATAAGCTTAATGATCAGCCAGGCGGTTAATATTGCGGCCGTGGTGGTTAGGTATAGTGTCATGGTGTTGTGTTTTAACTCATATCATCCCCGAAGCCGTCCCACGCGGGGGAGGATGCGCATAGTTTTAAATACATTGTATTTTATTATTACGGTTTCATAATTACAAATGAAATCATTACCATGAAGGCCTGACTGCAACGATACAAAAAATACCCTGTAAAAGGCCCGCTTTTCTTTTGTACGCTTCCATTCATTTTTAACAATTATTTCCATTGCCATTGGGTCATTAACAACCTCCTTCGGCGCTTTAAAAAACAGCGCATGCAGCCCGGTAGTGTTGATAGGCTTGCGGTCCTTAGGCTGCTTGTAAATCTGCTTCATATCTTCCCGTTTATAATTTCATTGACTTCCATTACCGCTACTTCCTGGCGTATGGATATATCGCTTTCGCTATTCATCCAATTTGATACAAAGTCTGCATCCGAAACAGTTGCATTAATGGCGCCGCAGTGCTTACCGGTGTAGTAAATTATCTTATTTGACCTCATCACTTCGTATATGCAGCGCAGCTTCCAATGTATTTTTAAACCACGGACAAACAAGTACATGTAGCAGCATGCCATCAGTGCGCACACTAACTTATACCAATCGGGATTATCAACGATGCAGTTTGAAAGACAAGCAACAATAAAGACTATGTAAAGTAAACGGATCATGGCTGATATTTTAGTTCCTCGCCGGTCAGGGCGAAGTAGAGGTTCTGGAGTTGGTGGAGGGAGGTTATAGGCTTAACATCACCTATGATATGATCACAAAATACATATCCATCTTTTACTTTTGCCAATACAAAATCTTCATTTGACTTTAAGGAATAAACATCTTGACCGTAAACCTCTTTTACGAGAGCTTCGCTGCAAGGTTGTAGCTCCCAACCGCACTTCTTCAGCACTTCCGGGGTTATGGGGATGGGCATATACCCGTTATCAGGGTAAATTTGTGCATACCTGATAGTGTGGTAGTTTACTTGGGAGTGACTACCGTTTGGCAATATAATCCAGTTCCCCACCCTTAATTCGTTTGCCTGTATCATGGCTTAAAATGTTATTGCCCCAGGCGGCACCCGTCAGCCGGTAAGAGCTTAACGAAACCACGAGGGGCAAATATTTAAAACGCATCTTACCATGCGATTACTAACCAGTTGCTAATGTACGGCGCACAATTGAAACCACCAAATTTATCCTACCGGCCATAGGTGGCCCATCTCGCGCTGATAATGAGCGGCTATCATTTCGGCGTTATCCGGGGCATCATCATGTTTATTTTTGGCTCCCGGCTCCTGTATGCGCAGGTATGAGGTTATATTTCGGATAAACTTGGCGTACTGCGGGAACTGCTCGTAATCTTTTCGGAAATATAAGTGGTTGCGTATAAAGGAGGCCCGTGTTGTGATACGGGCGTGTTTGCCTGTACGCGGTCGCAGCAGCCGAACCTCTCCCTCATGGCCTTTACGTACGAGCTCCTCGCGTATCCGGGTAACTACATCAGCCCATCCCATCACACCCTCTACGCCGGCGTACATGATGCGCCCTGAAATAATCATATCGATAACGGCGGCCTCATTGTGATCCGTACCCAGTGTATTGTAAAGGATATTGTGGACATAAATCCGATCACCTACAAGCCGGGTGTCCATTGCGCTGAAATCATCACCACCATCACCGGATGGATCTGCAGCCAGGTACTTGTAATCAGGATCCGTAAGATCGATATCTGCCGGGTCGTACCAGTTTAAATCATCTATCGGGAACAACAGGCCGGCTTTCGGCTTAGGGTTCTGCATGTATTGCCGCTGAAATACGATGTCGTTGGCTTTTTCCAGGGCGTGGGCTTCTTCTACCGTCATTTTAAACGGCCACAGGGCGGTGCCGTCTTCGTTTATTACAGGAAGGCTTATCACTTCCCACTCATCACTTTCCGCTTCCCGCTGCAGGTATCCGGCAAGATCATTGGGGTGCGTCCGCTGCATGATCAGCACAATGGGTGTATTCCGGCTGTTAGCACGGTTGCGGATGGTGGAATCAAACCGGCTGTTTACCCGGTCACGTATGGTTTCGCTATCAGCGTCCTCAGGCTTCACAGGGTCATCGATAATAATGGCTCCACCAAACAGCTCCCCGTCAGCAGGTCCGAAATCCTCATCGGGATCATCTACCTTGCCCGCGCCAAATCCCGTAACACTACCGCCGGCTGCCCTGGCCAATACACCACCGCCTTCAGTTGTGTACCATTTATTTTTTGCTTTGGAGTCTTTTTTTATCTGCACATACCGAAATAGCTGTATGTACTCATCTGAAGTAACAAGGTCTTTAACGGCCTCGGAATTATCGAGCGCCAAATCATCAGAATAGCTGAGGTGAATAAATTTCGCCGCCGGGTTGAGCGCTAACCCCCAGCCAATAAACGCCTTTACCGCCATTTCAGTCTTTCCGAAACGCGGGGCCACCTGAATGATCAGGCGTTTACATTTGCCGGTAGCAACGCGCTGTAGCGCTTCAGCTATCACCTCGTGGTGCCTGCCAATAATAAATTTTCGTTTGTATTGCGCTTTGAAAAAATACCGGGTGAAAAACATAAAGTCCTGCTTGCACATGACATGCGCCACCTTTAGTATTTTTACTTCTTCTGCCGTCATAGTCCAGCTGCAAGATTAGCGGCTATTTTAGCAGCCTCCTCTTTTGTAGGCGTGATATCATTACCCGCAACATCGGTTTGGGCGGTTTTGGTAGGGGCATTATAGCCGTATAGCTCGGTCAGCTGCTTTAATGCCTGTAGCTTCGATTCGCGCTTTACCTTTTTGGTTTCGCCTATCTGCTCCTTGCCATCCATAGTAGCTCCCCACAGCTGGTCAACCTCAACGGAGGCCACGGCCGCCGCTGCATCATCCGGCCATTCGTGTACCGGCTTCAAAATACTATTCTCATCGAATAATGCCCGTACGTCACCAAAGCCAATTTTAGCCAATTCCTCGGCAATCCGCTCTTTTGTGGCCACCACCTTCTCCTGAAGCTGATCGTGCAACGAAGCCAGCAATGCTTGAATATTAGGGTAAGTTAGAAGAAGGGAAGCTGTAGAAGTTGCCGAACGGGGGGAATATCCAGCCTCGATCGCTGCCTGTGTTCCGTTGCCTTTATTGTTGAAATAGGCGTATGCAAAGAGCTTTTGCTGCTCGTTAGTTCCGCCCGTGTTTTTACCTGTGCCGCCTTTTGCCATACTTCGAATTTACACCCCCTTTCCCGGTTTTCCAAAAATAGTTGCTATGATGGCCTGGCCCTCGGGTAAGGTGCGGTAAATGTGACGGGTTGCACCTTCAGCGGCCATTATTTCGCCCCACTCTTTTTGCCCGTACACCTTTTTCCCATTTACAATACGGTCCACGGTAAGTTGGCCGTTGCCAAACTTTGTTTCAATGATGTGAAACTTCCCCTGATAGTAGGCGTGCAGGTCCCAAACGCCGCTGAGCAGTCCAGTTGCTTTCAGTAAGGCTGCCTGCACCGGGTTACGCTCTGCCCCATTAGGTACTGCCCACATCTTTCGGCGGTGTTCCGGGTAAGCATTCCAGTACCATTGGTACAGTTGCGCCTGTAATTGGTCTTCGTTTTTGGGTCCGGTAACCAAATCTAAGGTTCCGGTAACTTTTTTATTTTCCATAACTGATTGATAATGTGTAAGGTAACCCGGTAACCAAAAAAAGGCCCTATTTAATACTACTGCGGGGTAAAAAATAATTTACGATCGATGTAATTTTTTATTTTTATTACTCTCTATTATTTAATATTTCTACATTATATAATAAGAAAATAGTGGTTACCAAGGTTACTTAATTGATTAATAGGGTTTTATAGTGGTTACCAAAAGGTTACCGGTAACCGCAAAAAGGTTACCGGGTAGCAGTGAATAGCTTCCCTTTGGTATTAACAGGGGTCTTTTTCTGGTAATTATTCTCGAATTTAGCTCCGTGGTGATCACAGTATGCCGCAATAGCATCGTATATTTTCTTAGCCCCGGGCTGATACGATTTTGGTACATTGTTTTCATCATAATAGGTGAATAGTTGCTTTTTAAAGTCTTCGTTGCTTACCCATCCCGATTCCATCCAATCGCTGTAATTCTCAGTAATGAACTCGGTTATATTCGATCCGTAGGTCTGCTCAAACTGCTTTTGCCACCCGCCGCTGGTAAGTATAGGGGAGCTTAATTTTCGTTCTGCTTTTAGCCACGCCTGAGCTGCCAGGGCCATAAAAGTATCGTAGCCACCCCAATCTTCGGCGGTCCAGTCGTTGGGGAAGTGGCAGCCCTTATAGTATGCATCAACGCCACCGGAACGTGTGAAGAAGTCGGTAAATTCTATTGGCTTAATGCGGCGCTTAAGTCCGCCGTCTTTTATTTCGTAGCTGAAATTAGTGGATATTAAAAACTTGCACATCTGGTCCGGGGTGATGATGTACTCGTTTATAAAAAGCTTTTTCATAACGCTGCTGCCGGTACTGAGCTCTTTTAAAAATGAGAAATCAAAAGATTTTGGCACATCGCTTACGCAAAATATTTTTTGAAAGTTCCATGACTGCATAAAGCGCTCATCGTATTTTACCTGGCTACCCGGCTTGTTTAGTATGCTGGTTATCCGGCTTAGCAGGCTGCTGAAGATGTTTTTTCCGCTACCACCCCCGTCTTTTGGATTCGGGCATTGCTCACTGAGCACTACAATATAGCCGGCAGTTTCGTCTTTAAATTCATGCACAAGGTATCCAACGGTCTGCAACAGGTATTCGCTGAGGCCGATAGCTTTTTCTATGAAGTCCACAAATTTACCAGCATCGCACTGAATATAATCCCGGGAATGTATGGCTGAAGACCAAACGAGGCGGTTAGGCGGGTATTCCTGAAGTTCATAGCCTGTAGCCGTTGTAAGTAGCATGCCATTGTTGTAAAATTTATAGCATTCTGTTCGGGTATCTTCAATAATATTTCCGGTCTGCAGCAGTTGCAACCGGCTTATGGTGAACTTACCATGCCGCTCTATAAAGGCCTCATAAGAATTGCAGATACGTATGTATTCGTCGCCGTCCTCCTCACGGATGTAATCTTTCATTGCATCAAAGAAATCGCGCGGGGTGCGGTTGTAGATAAGGTTGGCAAGTATTTGCACGGGTTCATCGTTGTGCACCTTATACCCCAACCCATCGGCCACGGTATAAAGCCGTTCCCGGTCAATTTGAATGGTACCTTTCTCTGGATCTTCAAACCAAAATATACCGTGTGGGTGATCAGTAGCCATCTTTTGACTTATAGCAACATGCAAGGCGGCGGCGTGCGGGCTGGCATTTGGCGGCAGGTTACGGCCGGCAGCTGCTGTTTTTTTGGCTATGCGCTCTTCAACCTGCTGTTTTATCCGGCCGTAACCCCGCTGTACGAGGTAAGCATATGTTTTTTTACGGTCGCCCCCGTGAGCAAGCGTGCTGAGTAGGATGGCAGGCGTATAACCGTGGCTTTCTTCCAGTTCAGTACTGGAGGTAAAGCAATAGAAAAATCGCTTTTCGGTATTGAACGACATAGATATGCCGGTTGTTTTACCTGGCCGCGTGTACCAACGGAATCTACCGCGCTCTTTACACAGTTCCCATCCGAGCTCGCTGGCCAGGGTATCGGGATTGCAGGTGGCGTTAAAGTGTTCAAAGGGATTTTCATCATAGTACTGGTTATCATGCTGGGTGGGCTTGTACTCTTTCTTTATCGTTACAATCCGGCTGAAAGACTTGCAAAGACTTATAAGACTTGCCCGGTCTGCCTGGCTAATGGTTGGTATTGGACGGTCAAAATGTACGCTGTAGCCCATAGCAGGCGGTGCCACAACGTAACCGCCCTCACCACGGGTTTCGATGAAGTTATAAGTCTTGTTCTTTGGGCGCAGGGCAAGTTCCGCATCGTCAGCAGGACGTCCGGCAAGTTTATTATTACCCTCTACACCTTCGGCGCAGCGGTATAGTATATGATACCCGCCTGATGGCGTTTTGTGAATACGCAAGATTGCCCACAGTTCCGGGTAAAGCTCCGAAATAGCGGTAAACAGATCCGCATCTACTCCGGGCAGGTACTTCACATCAATATCAATAATCTCAAGGTTACCCGATACCTTGCCGCCAATAAGCCCCACGGCGTTCGTATTGTTTTCCTCCATCTCAAACCATAGCTGTTGCTCGGTTATATGTTCCCGCTGGTACTTTTTCCACCCGGTACCGTAGGGTGTTTTGGCCTCGCGTTTTTCGTCGGGCTTGTCGCGTACCGGGATAACGCTTACCCCATTCTCTAAATAATACTTAACCTGCTGCCATACGGCTTGTAGTGTGCTCATAAGTTAGTTTATGTTTAACGTAGTGTTATGTCAGTAAATTCTATTTTTTCGGCCCCGGCCTTTGGTGTGGCGTGCCATAGCCAACCGGAATTATATCCCATTGCTGCGCCATATTGCTCCAGGTATTCAGGATTAACTTGTTGCGTTATTGCTTTTGCCACCCTGGCAGCAAACGGCTTTTTATTTTTCAACCGGGCGTACATGGCGAGCTCGTGCGGCTGCAGGCTCGATATTTTCCGGCCTATTAAGGTACGGTAAGCGGCGGTAAGTTCAATTAATTTTGTCTGTTCCTGATCCTCTCTGGTAGGTTCGAGTGGTTGCCAATTATACCCACAGTTACGACAAACCGTAACGCTTACCGGGTTTATATAGTCACACTCCGGGCAATTCTTAACAGGGGCTACACCGTCTTTTTTCTTTGGCGCCGTGTTCCACAACTTCCCCCAATCAACAGCTGCATCCCACAGTCCATGACGGGTGTAATTGCCGCCATAATCAAGAACCGTGAATGTTGACTTACCCGGACTGGTCCGGCTACCGCGGCCAATCATCTGCAGATACAGTGGCCGGCTGGTAGTGGCCCTCTGAAGTATAACCAGGTCTATGGCCGGGAAATCCCATCCTTTTGTAAGGATGCCCACAGATACACATATATTTATTGGGCCATCTATGAACTGTGCCATATCGTAGGATTGTTCTGCGGCATGAACCTTACTATGTACCCTTATGCAGGTTATACCGGCGGCGTGCAACTCATTAAAGGTATCATCGCAATGTTTTATAGAGCTTGTAAATATTACAGCCTTTCTGTAAGGCATGGTTGAAAGGTCTGTAATAAGTCCATCGTAAACTTTACGGCTTTCAAATACCGCCTGCTGGCTTTCCTCTGTAAATTCACCGTTCTTTATTTTTAAATCGTCAAGGTTGGCTGAAACCCGGGCAAAATGTTGGTAGGGGCACAGGAAGCCATCTGTAATTAATTCGTCCGGCTGAGGCCCGATAACAATACCCTGATATAGTAATGGCAGGTGTTTGGCAAATTTAAAATCGGGCGTAGCGGTGAAGCCGATAAGCATGGCACCTGGAATGAACTGTTGCAGTAATTTAGTTGGCGTGCCTATATGCGCTTCATCATTTATGATGAGCAGTTTACCAACTGCTGCTATCTGTTGAAACTGAGCAATCATTTTCGGTCGGCGGGCGAGTGTTTGAGCCATACCTACATAAACATTTCCCGGTTGAATAAACCCATCCTTAACGGATGCTTCTATATTTCCGGTATCAGGTATTTCACCTGTTAATTGACGGTAAATTTTTGATGCCTCGGTGAGTATAAGTACCGTGAAGCCTTTTGAATGAGCCCTATTGGCAAGGTAAATAAAGGTTTTTGTTTTTCCGCTGCCTGTTGCTGCGCACGCAACAATTTGTTTCAAACTACCCAATAATTTTACAATCTGGTCGGCAAATTTTTGCTGATAAGGACGCAGGGTGAACGACATAAATAAAAATAGCCCCCGAAAGCGTAGAGGACTTAACGGGGGCTTAAAAAGCAAAGTGAATAAAATTCATTATTGTGGGCCTCTACCTCCGCATTAATGAATTGCAGTACCAAAGGTAAGCAGTTGTTGTTAAACCGCCAACATCAAAATGGCAGGTCGTCAACTTCGGCCATGTTCCCTGCCTGCGGCGCCGCTTGGCCCGGTTTGTAATCATCAACTGCCAGGTACAGTTTCCCATCACGCGAGGTTAAGCCCTGGACCTTCAGCTGCTTTTCTCCATTGTATTCACTGAGGAGTTCGGGGTTATCTTTGCAGAATTTTACCAATGCGTTCAGGGTGATAGCCATAGAGAACTTTACGAAGTCCGGCGCATTGGGATGTCGAGCGAATACGCGCAATCCTTCAGGTAGTTTTTTTTCGTTTGCCATTTTCATTTAAGACTGGATTACGCACCAGCATGCGTTAGTTGTGCCCGGTAGGGGGCGGTTAAAATAAGTTGATGTAATTAACTATAGGTATGCCTAATTCCTTGGATTTTTCTATCTCCTGTGACATCCCGTAAGATATTTTTTCTCCGGTAAGCCATAGTTCTTTAAAAATGCCAGATTCAAGAATAGCCATGTCGTTTTTAATTCCCCTTTCGCGCTCTGAGGGTATGCTGTCATATAACGCTATAATATCGGCGTAATAAGGCGCCAACGGAACGACATCATGATATTTCAAATTAATGGCACGTATGATCCTCGCTAAATCTTTCAAGTTGTTTTCTACGTCTCCACCTATTGGGTGTGCAATGTATACGATTTTCATGTGTTTATTTTATTTAAATAGTAATTGTTGTGCTGTTTGTTCTTTGAACCGCTTACAGGCGGCGGTATAGTAATCGGCATCCAGTTCGCATCCTACGAAGTCAAGACCAGCCCTATGCGCCGCAATCGCGCTGGATCCGCTGCCTAAGTGGGTATCGAGGATGCGGTCACCGGGTTTGGCGTAATTGTCAAATATCCATTTATAAAGTCTAATCGGCTTTTCTGTTGGATGGATCCGCACTTGTTTATCTTTCATGTCATGCTGTATCATGCCATTCCATGTACTTTTAAACATCCTCAATCCTCGATTAAAGGAAGACCAAGCTAGTTCGCAGTCGCTGAAGTTATTATCACCATTGTCTTTATCCCAAACTATCCAGCCAGAACTTTGGGCTAAATTATTAGTAAAATAATTCCCACCCCAAACGATTTGATTCTTACTTACTCTAAACAACTCACTCCAGTAAGCATCTGAAGGTATATTTAAATCCCAGTCTTTTGATGCATAGTTTTTCTTTTTTGCAGCGGCATTGCCATATTGCTGGCCAGCCATTTTACCAGCTTTATTTGCATGATTTATCCCATACGGCGGATCTACTACGGCCAAATCAAACGCCTTATCCGGCAAGGTGGCCATGTAGGCCATACAGTCGGTGTTTAGCAGCTCTATCATGACGGTATATTTTCATCACCCATAAACTGCTGCACGTGCCTGTCAATGGTCGGCACACCTGTTACGCGGTGCTCACATTCGAGCACCAATATGCAGTATGCCTGGTGAACGTTTTCAGTGAGTACGTGCCGGATGATGTAGTGGTATTCCTCGCGGGTGCCATCTCGGCGTATGATCATATTATCACCGGGCTGGTATGAGCTGTCGCGCTTCATGCAAAGTACCGCTATAGCCTGCAGTGGTGTTTTCTGGTCGATAATTTCAAGGTGTGTTATTTGTTGCATTGTTTTATCAGGTTTAAATTGTGAGTAATAGCTTCGAGATGCCGGTCAATCTCGGCGAGGTATGGAGCAATGCCGTGGTCGGGGAGGCGGTACATGAGAAGGTCTATTTGACTATCCACTCCATCAGTACGCCAATAACCATCCAATGTGTATTTATTTCCACCTGCCTCTATTGGCTGCCTTTTATCTCTTGTATATGAAATATTGTCAAGCTTTACACCTGCCCGGGTGACCGACTGCCATCCACCTTTACTGTACTCATCCCAATTGAACGGTAGGCGTTCCGGCTGCTTTGGTTGCTCCGGCTGTTGAACCACTTCAGGTACCGTATTGGCTGCTATGAAGTCGGCAGCTGGGATGATGGTATATTCCTTGTCGAATTCTCCTCCCTTTTTAAAGGCATCGTCCTTATCACACATCAAAATGTTATAATTGCTTGTTTCTAATCCATATCCCATTACAGTTAAACATTTAGTTTGCTGATCCTCGTTATTGCACTCCACCGCTACCTTCCTCCCCTTCAAGTCCTCCCACTTCAGCGAGGCGGGGTATAGGAGGATGCAGTGTTCGGCCTGGACGGTAATCATGGCATCTATCCAGCATCCTCCCGGATCGGATATATCCACACCCGTAAAGATACCTTCAATAGTATTACCGTTCGGGTGGGTGTATTTTACCTTATCTCCTTTTACAAATTGTTCCATACTGTTTTAGTTGGTGTACCCATGTGGGCAGCGCACTTGCTGCCGCACATAGATTCGGTTAATGATAATTGTTTATTGCAGCCAAAGTGTGAGCATACCACCGGATCACTGCCCCGGAAATATAAATGCGACATGTCAACCTGGGGTATGTGATACTGCTTCACCGGGTAGGGATCGGGATAACGGCGACCTTTAGGCATTATTTAGCTAAAGTTACTTTATATGAAGAAGTAGATGTTTTTGAAGGGGGGTACACTTTGTAGGTGTCTCCAGTTTCTTCATCCGTTACCAACATTCCAGATAGGGGTACTGTTTTTAACATTGCTTTTCTGGCTTCTACTTTTTCAGACAATACAACTGCCTGTTGCTCCATTATTAACAATAACTGATCTTCACAATTTGAAAAATCGTATTTTGTTCCGACTTCAGCCAGTTCAATTTTAGTTCCAGATGGAGTAGAAAATATCTTACCACTTTTAGCGACCTCATCTCGTACCAAAGCGATATATTCAGGCTGAGATTTAATTTCTTTTATAAAGTTCTCCATAGCCGCTACAGCCTCGGCGGCTTGTGTTACATAACCACTTTCCATCAAACCTTTTACAATGTTCTCAGCGGCTATCTTTAATTGTGTTTTTGTGTACCCTGCTGTTATAGTTGGCAGTGCAAATTTTAATTGTTCCATATGTTTGTTTTTTATTTGATTAGTGATAGTTTACCCTGCCCTTCCATCAGCGCCTTATCGAGTGCTGCGCGTTGGTCGGGTGCCCACAGGAATGCATTTATAGCCTTATCGAAGATATCAACCTCCCCTGCTGCCAAACGCTTAACGGTTGCATCCAAGGTGGCCTGACTGGCAACTTTGGGCAGGGATTGTGTTTGTGCTGTGGTAGTCGTGGTCGCCGGCACCTCAACCCCTGATTCGCACCACTGCCTTATTAACTTGCCCGTATTTTCATCAACCGTAAACGCAGGCTTATCCATAAATAACCCGGTACGATCTTTTGAGGCTGTCGCATTATGGCGTTCGTCAATGTTAAAATTAACCGTTAGCTCGTATTCAAAACCTTCCCGGGTAACTTCTTTCAAGCCCGCTTTTTCAACCTTTACTTTACCGTCAACCTTTGTCATTTCGTAATCCTGTTTACGACGAACGGTAGTTATCACGTGGCACTTACTTTGCAAAATAGCGTCGATAAAAGATTGGTGCCTTGGGGTAACCTTAGCCCAATCCTGGTACTTGCCACCCAGTTTATCCATGATCTCCAGGCATCCGCCTTTACCATCCCACTCGTGCGTGATGCTATCTACAATAATAGCATCCATGCCCGCATCTTCGCATGCTTTAATTGCTTCAATGTAGCGTTCCGGAGTGTATGGCGGGTCGAGTTGAATGGTGTTGAAGTCGCCAAGGTGGGCATACAAAGACGCGCTGCCATTTTCTGTATCAATTACGCCTATCTTCGACCAGTCCCCTACAAGACCGTAGGCTAATTTAAGTGCAGACATCGTTTTACCTCCGCCTGCAACGGCAGACATACCAAGCCTTAGCTTAACTTTTTTTCTTGTTGCTTTTTGTAACTGCATAATATTTATTTTGTTGGTTAATAATTTCGGTTATCGTCAGCGGCAACCGGATGAACTCGGTTAGGAAGGTGAGGATTAGCATTCAGAAAGGGTTTTATAAAACGACCTTGATTTTTCGGCTAATTCTTTTCCGGTGTATTTTCGATCGAGCTTTCTTTTTACTTCTGCAGGAAGCCTGGTAGTTATTGTGGCCTTCATTACAGGCGCTTTCTTTTTGTTTGCCATATCAATTGTTTTCACAAACCTATAAAACTATTTTGGAGTAAACAAATGTTTTTTTTTGTAAACTTTTATTTGGACATGTCGATTGTGGTGTTTACCTTCATATCCTAAACAAAAGCCGGCGGGCAATAACCGCGTAACCATTTATTATGAAAAAGGTAATCAATTTCAGCTTAGCGCTACTGCTAACAATGCTGTGCTTCAATGCAAGCGCGGGAACAAACATGACGCCACCCGATAGCGTTGTAAAAAACAAGCCGGGTAAGGCCTATGTTGTTGAAGTGGATGTTTATGTTAGCGGGACTACTTTCCAGACAACCGGATGTTATAAACTAAGCTTCAACAGCAGCACGCTCTCATTCAGTTTATCGAAAAACGCAGGGGGTTGTCATTCCGTAAGGTGGATATATGACCAATCTAATGGTCAATGGACAAGGCTCGGGGATGTTAGTTCGCCGCAAAGCCTTAACGGAGAACTTGAAATGACGGAAGATGCGAAAAGTTACTTTTTAAACAACTACCATTCAATCCTCGGTCCCGACGAAGATCCGAAGTAAGCGATTAGAAAAAGCAGCTCATCACCCCGCATCCAGTAACAAGGAGCGGGGGTTTGAGGTAAAACACTTTAACGATGGAAAATAAAACTGAATGGGTGATATACAAGCCAACGGGTGAAATTAAAGTAATTATTGAGCTGGAAACAGGCCCGGAAGGGGAACACTATCTTTTAAATGATATTGGCTATGTATTGAAGTCCGACTGCATCCCCTGCCCGGAGCCGCTGCCGGAAGGTCCGTATGCGGTTCGGGCATGTATGCACGATGACGATTTTGATGAAAACTTTTGGAATGACTTTTTAACGGGTAAAAATTACGAAGGAGACGGAGATATTGATACTCACTTAATCTTTTTCCCCGATGGTCGAATAGTAGGGTGCGATCAATGGGATGACAAGAAAATTGGGCATCCAGCGTCAGATGATACCCCTGTTATCGCCTTCGACCGCTGGTACTTCTGGGAAATCGGGCCGGGAAAAGAGTATGCGGGGAAGGTGGAAAAGGCTGTTGATCCTGAAGAGCAAACTCCATTTAAAGAAGCCATTGAATACACTGAATTACCAGAAAATGTAAATCGGTGGTCGAATAATAATGATGAATTTGGTGACATAGTGCAGGCGTTCATGGCAGGATATAACAAAGCAGCATCCCAACCCGACTACCGCACCCTGTACCAGCAGGCGCAGAAGGATGGCGATTGGTATAAAGATGCGTACAATAAAATGACGAAAAAGTGTATTAAGACTGAAGCCCTACTGGAAGCAGCGGAAGCGGCGATAGAAAAACTTAGCCTACGCATGCCATCTAATATTCCAATTGACGAGTATTTTAAATATCAACAACTTAAAGCTAAACACAATGGATAGAATAACTGAGCATACTTGCTCTGAAGTAAAAGATTATTGCTGCCCTAACTGCAGTCAACGGCATAATGATGCTGAGGGAGGATATGAAATTGAAAATGTTCAATATCCCCAATATTCTAACGAAGTAAAGGGTTCTAATATGGATGGAAATTATCATAATTGGGATGAAGAACACAGGTGCCAAGATTGTAAAACATTCTTTTGGTTTCGCAACGGATCTTATTAAACTCCATTACCAACAACTTAAAGATAAAAATAATGGATAATCAGTTTACGTGGGAGCGTTTTTTAAACGATATGCCAGCCGGAACAGAGTATTCCGTTGCTCCCAATTGGAGTTCTGATAGCTGGAGAAAAAAAATAAGGAAGAAAATGAGAGAAGGATATTTTAAAAGAATGCCGCGTAATTATGAAGGCAAGAAAAGGTATTACGCTGACTGGTTTATAAGAACGGATAAAAAATACGAAATCATTAAAAAATCACCAACCCATGCAAACTAACATCTCCCCCGCCACCGGCAAAGTACCGGTGCTGTTTATACCGCCCATAGGCGATTCAAGTGATCACGTTATTGATACTGATAAAATTATTGGCTATAATGATGATGGCATGTGTGGAACCATTGATCTCCCACCCGGCAAGTGGGTAGGCTTAGGATGGCATGATGAACTGACAGAGGAACAATGGGCAATCGTTGCGCCTGTAATTGAAACATGCTTTTTATGTGGCGGTGATGGTAAAGAAACTTGCAGCAACCCGGATCACGGTTTTATATCGGGGATGCCGGGAGATACTGGAAGGCTTGGGTGTCCTGTTTGCGGGCATGACGATAACCATAAAGTACCAAACGGGGGTAGCTGTGAAGTATGTAACGGCACTGGCCAAAACGAGCAGGACTACGCAAATAGTGAATCTGAAAAGTATCACAGCAATTGCGTACAGGATTGCGAGGTTGTCACAACCGCCACTGAAGCCGGTCTATCCCTCATGCGCAGCGCAGGAGCGTTAACGGAGAACCCGTTGGGTGATAAGCCGACGCAAGAAGACGAAAAGTACAATTCCAGCAATGGGGGATTCAGCTATGCGTCCTTTATGATAAGAATTTTTGAAGATGATACTTCAGAATGGAATTTGGCCCAATCCAAAGTTCACCCACGGTACTATGTAGTAATTGAACAATCAAAATAATCACCCATGACACCAGAACAACAAGCAGCGATTAAAGCGGAAGCGGATAGGCGTTACCCATACCCTGAAAGGGAGCGTCAAAATACAGATTACACATACAGTATATTGTGCGAGCCGGTAGATGCAAGCCGTAAGGGATTTAAAGAAATTTGCGACTTCGCCCTATCCCTTGTACCGCAACCCACAGCCGATATACAGGCAGATTTGAAACAACTGTTTGAAAATAACTTCGATTGTTATGCAGATACAGGATATGTTTACGAAGTTATACCAGCCATGACGATTGAAAAATTTGTTGAAGTTGTTTCGGCTCTAATCCCTAAACCTTCTAAAGATATACAGGCAGATGCAGAAAGGGAGTTCCCGTACCCGATGCAATCCCATTGGAGCGATAAGGCTTACAAACAAATGAAGGAGGATATTAACCTCGAACGCGCCGCCTACATAAAGGGCAGGATGCAGCAACGTGGGTGGGGTAACGCTACGCCTTATCCAGTGTCTCACGTTGTTTTTTTTAATGCAAAAGAGGGCAAGTTTTTGTCAAAAAACGGAATAGAAATAGCAACTGAAATGCTTATGAAATTTGACCATTATTTAAGTTCCGAGATTAGTTATGTTCATGTAGCCGATGATACCCTCCCAGCTAACCCTTAACCGCCTAACGGCACAAAATAAAATAAGATGAAATACAACTTCATGAATGCGGTGTTACTGTCAACCGGGGTGCTAATAATAATATTATATTTTTTCTGCGCACTGCATCAAAGGCAGTGGAACCGGCAAAAGTGGGAACCCAATCATGGCGAAAAAATTAGAATGCCATGCGCTCCTGCTTACGATTCCGTTAAAATTTATAAGCAAGGGTACAGGCAAGCGATCAAAGATATTAAGCACGGGATGTATAGTATAGATGCGGACAGAAACAGCCCCCGTGTATTACACCCCCGCGAAAACACAATTAAGTAACCAAAAAAATAAGATATATGCGAGCGATTTATAAGTATGAAATAGAAATAGTGGACTTTCCCGAAATAAATGCTCCATTAGGTGCCAAGCCTATAAGCGTTATTGTTCAAAATAACAAGCCTTACGTTTACTGCATTGTATATCCGGAAAACGAATTAGGTAAACAGACCTTTCGACTAATCGGAACTGGAATGCCAATACAGGATGGCAATGTAGATTCAAGTGTATTTATAGGCACTTTTGAGATAGAGGTATCTGGCACGCCGTTCGTCGGGCATCTTTTTAAATAACACCCCGCCCCTCTAACCGGGGGCTTTTTACTGCACCGCCCGGATTATATATTGGGTTGCTCCTGAGCAGAAGTTAATGCCTTTTCGAATAGCCTGGCAGTCGTGGCAAATTGCTGAGCACGGTCGGTACCGTTTATTATTCGACGTGCATTGAGGTAGTCGCACTTAGTACCATTGATATAATCGGATAGCTTCTTACCCGTGTAGGTTCCTGTCCGCATGCAAAAAACGTGGCTATTGGCAGCAATACCAATCCCAAGAATAAGGTCAGGTTGATTAAGAAGATCAATACCCAATCGCTTACCCTCTTTTCGGTAGTTTTCCGGCCATGTAAGCTGCGAAAGGCCGCGGCCATAATGTGGCCAATACTTTTTTGATTTCAGATATTTCTCCCCGCCAAACTCCCTTATCGGCGTTAGCCTCGTTTCAGGTGTTTTAGGGTTATAACACTCCCAATAAGGCGTAGCGAGTACGTATGCCACCTGCCGCAAATCAGTCACGCCTTGCGCCTCGCATTCGTTCAGGATGGTATTTATTGTATCTACTTGGCGCTGGTTCAACTTACCTCCAAATAGTGGGCGTATGGCATCAAAAAATAGTTGGCGTATTATCATTTTATTTTGTATATTTGGCTTTCATCTTGATCTGATTCATTTAAACGATTACCCCCGGTTCGCTACCGGGGTTTTTTATTTTAACAACCTCTCGTACCCTATATTCGCGCCCTTTATCGTCTACCCATACTGACCGACAGTTTAACTTATTTATTAAGTCTCCGAAAATATTTTCCTTAAACGAAAGATCAAAATCAATAGCTTGTGATATGGTTATTACTTTAAATGTTCGTGCCCAATATTTTGATTTAATTATCTTTCTAATAGCGAAAAAAAATACCGTGAAGATAAAATACCAAAATACTCCACATCCTAACCAATGATAAACATAACTCATACCCTCAACGTTTTAACCCACGGTCTTACCCACCTACGGTAGCAGTAGACAGCAGGGATGATTAAAATGATAAATAGTAACAGCCATAACCAGCCCCAATAGCTCGTTCTTTTCACCTCCTTTACCTTAGTGGTTACTGACTTTCTTCCGGTGCTGTCGTGGGCTTTATGAAGGTCTACGGTAGCTGCTGTGTGGGATGCGGTACTATCTACTTTGGCTGCCTGTGTTGTTGTGTTGGTTGTGCGCTTACCTCGTTCGTAGATAGTGATGGATTTGACAACTCCCTTTCGAACCCCAGCCAGTCTATTTTCGATAGGTACATAATCTTCCTTATCCCCGTTACTCTTTTCGTGTAATTGAAGTAATTCCGAATCCTCTTCATTGTCCGCATACCTTTCGTACTCAACCACTGTTTTCTTTTCGTATTCATCTTCTTTAATTTCGTTGGTTAATGTATTATCCCTCTTTACCCTGAAGCTATCCACCTGCGCTTTTACCATGCTGTCTACCCGGCTGCTTACCGTGGCTTGTGACTGCTCATGTGTTATTGATTTATTCTTACGGGTAGTGGAGCAGGAGGCGAGTATAGCCACCAATGCGGCAAGCATTAATATCGTGCGCATGTGCGGGGTGTGAAGGGTCATACAACTTTGTTTTTTAGTTCCTGGTCGTTGGGTGCTGCAGCTGTGAAGGTTGCGCGGTCGCTGTCAATTTCCACAGGATCTGGCGCAAGCAGCATACCGGTAGCCTCCAGCACAGCCGGTAACGCAACGGTGATAACCACCATTACCTTATTTAAACCCTCCTCGCTGCCTTCCCACAACGCTTTAAGGGTAATGATAAGCGCCGGCATTATGGCCAGGTTAACAACCCTCTTGATTTTCACAAACCAAACCGGGGCCCGCTTGTTTACATTCTGTACTGATATTGTCGCCATGCGTTAGTTTTTTACAAGTTACAAAAGCTATTTGATATAAGCAAAAAGCCCCCTGCCGCTGATGCGAACCAAAGAGGGCTGGTCCTATCTGACTTAGCAGAACAGGCAGGTATTTATCCGGCAATGGTCAGCGGCTCTGCCAGGCGAACTGCTTCTTTTAATGCCTTCCATGCGTTGCGTGAATCAATGCGGGCTTTGGCGAACTTGATCACCTCCTTTGCTACTGTTGTTTCTAATTTTTCATCATCAATCTGGATCATGTGTAGTGATCCTTTGGTAACTGATGGGCGGTACTCTAATTTTTTCATCTTGCTAAGTTTTAATCTCAGGCTTCATTGCCTTTGATATAACAAAGGTATACGAGCTGCAGGCTGCGCACAAGAGCAAAACCACTCGATTTTACCGTAATTTCCGCACCCTTCCCCCTGCGTACTTTTACCCAATCTTTAAAAAATTACCGTTTAGATTTGGACGGTAAAAATATCCGACATACATTTGTTTCAGAAAGGGCAATGAAGCCCGATTGTAAAAACTATTCAAGATGAAAAAATACACTAATTCGCATCCCGGCATAATGGAAATGGCCGAAAAGATAATGCGGTTTAATATAAAGGACTGTACAGGCGTCTTCTATATCAAAAGACCTAATACGTCTGAATTTTATTTAATGCTTGAAGAAAAAGAGGGTGATGTATGCGCCGGAGTGATAACAACGCCACGGCACAATGAGTTCTGTATAACGAGCAGACGTAACGGTATACCATTTGAAAAGCGCGTAAAGTATTCGCACCTTAAATACGCTTAACCTTCCTACCTGTTTCCTGAATAGTTCAGGCAGGCTTCCAGCCTCGGCGCGTAACTGCTCCGGGGCATTGGCGGCAAAAAAAGCAATGACAAAGGACCAAATAATATCATATTTTAAGGACCGGCAGGACGTGTTTAACATCAGCGCCATTAGCCGTAAGGCAGGTGTGCCTGGGCTCTACGCCGCCATCAATGGCTTACCAGATGGCCATGGCCGGCCAGCAACACTCGCGGATCATCACATGGAGCCGCTCATCAAGGTTATAAAGAGTATGCAGATGTATGTGGTAACAAGTCGGTAGGAAAACGGACGGGTGGCGAAATTGGTAGACGCAGCACTTTTTTGTCAATGTGTCGCCGGGAAGGGAGGCCCGGAGTGAATTGCAGGTTCGAATCCTGCCCCGTCCACTCTCATAATCAGCAGTTTTGGTAAACACGGCGGTTGTAGTCTTACATG